>MDSV01152938.1_pt1 | contig 36897 bp, 23 predicted proteins | sample 810851 | NCBI WGS metagenome assembly MDSV01 (sample SAMN05326640, study PRJNA326480) | marine metagenome | isolation source: seawater | place: Atlantic Ocean: North East | collected 2012 | reverse complement strand
GCTCTGGTGCTCTTGATAATCTGTAAATTACAAGACTATCTTCAATCATTCGAAGTTGATTGAGTGCCTTGATTGACTTATGAATATAAGATAATGTAGTTCCTTTATTTCTATCTACAAGACCTGATGTGCAATATGCAATAGAATCCTTTGCAATCCGTATGCCACGGGTTGTATTTGTTTGCATCGGATTTCCAGTTCCAGTTGTCTTTGGATTGTAGATGAAATATTCTTCAATCTCTGGAAAATTATATGCCATTGGATCTTCATCCATTAGCATATTTTTAGTTACTAATTGATCATACTTATCTTTTTCTTTCTTCTTTTGCTGCCTGACATATCGCATTTTCATTGGATCGATATATCTAAGCTCTTGAATTCCTTCTTCTGGTTTCTTTAAATCGATGATTTTATGATAATAAAGTCTTCCATCGACGTACCAGTTTCTATAAATTTCATGAGATTTTTTTTGAAAATCAAGCATATCTAAAATGTGCTTGAACTCTTCTCTAATTGTCTTTTTTATGCCATCACTTACATTTAAATTTGATAGTTCAATTTCAATTGGACTATTATTTTGGTCAGATACAATAGCTTCATTTACAATGTCTTCAATTGCAGTATCTACTTCTGGATGAAGAGACATCTCACGATATCTCTTAATTAGATCAAATTCGGTTTTATATACACCCTCAATATCAACATAAGATCCAAAAAATCCACTGCTCATATAGTGGTCAACCCCGTCCTCATTATTTGGAGGAACGGGGGAAACCGCTGACTTACTCAGCTTGTCTTCATTATTATCAATTGAAAAACCAAAAAGCCTTGCCATTATTTAAATAATTTGTTTTCTACTATTTATAGTATCAAAAATCAGGTAGATTCAGCTTTTGTAACATCCTCTGGAGTCCAGTAGTTGACTTGCATCTCTACCTGGAATTCTTCGATCGCATTTGTGCTTTCATAATTTAACTGAATTGCACCCAGACTAATTGGGAATATATCATGGAAAGTATATGTTGCAAGAACTTTAAGACCTGATCCCTCTGCTGCAGTTTCTGTAGTTTCTTTTCTTCCAAGTTGCTTCACTTTTGCAGTTTCCATATAACTTCCTGGTTTTGATAGACCAGAAGCATCTGCATATTGTGCAATTCTCTGCATCCATCCTTCAAAATATTTTCTAATTTTATAATCCTCATCATTAATGACTGTTATAGTCCAAGTCTCAAATGTTCTGTCACCAGCAACTTTGAGAATTCTGCCTCTAAATGGAACATCGATAGATGCTACTGTAGATGCAGGGATTTGAGCAGCTTTGCACAAATATTGAAAATCTGCTTTGGTTTCCGCATCATCAATTGAAGTCATTTCTACTTGGAATAGATTGGGGCGAGCTCCCCCACCCTTTAATCTCGACTTAAAATCTACGATAGAATGTTTTGATGCCATGGTTCTTTTCTCCTTTGTTAGTTTTTAATTTATGATCAAGCTCTACCAGTCACTTCTTCAAAACTTACACCAGTTCGTGTAGCAACAAAGGTTAGAGTTATATAATTGATTGATTTAAGTGGTTTCAGGAAAATGTCAGCTCTAAACTCATTATTATCAATTACATCTGGAGTATTGTTTGTAGAGTCACAAACAACTACGAAATCAGATAATCCTCTATTTGATTGAACATCACGAAGATATGGTTCAACAATATTCAAGAATGAAGATCTTGTGAGTTCATCATTGAGTTCAAATAATTGAGCTTGTGCTGCACTTTCAAGTGCTTGCTCGATCGTTAAGAATAAACGGCGAACATTGATTCTGTCAAAGGCAGAGGGGTAAGAAAGGGCAGTCTTATCTCCAAATAAGAATGTTCCTTTTCCAGATTGTGTTACAAAAGAATTAATTCTCTGTGGATAAAGTCTATCTCTCTGTGACTTAGATGGATTATATGCAAGTTTGATTGCATTGTTGAGAACACCTCTATTTTCTCCAGCAGGAGAGAACCATGGGAACGACTCTAAATTTGTGCGAGCCATAATACCAGCTACATCGGCATTACATGCAATATAACGGAATTTATTATTAAATCTATCATAGGTGTACTTATATCCACTATCAAATACTGCATAAGATGATGATGCAATAGATCCAAAATATGAGATTAGATTATCGGTTTGTACCTCTGGGTTTGATTGACCAACCAAATCGGAGTAGTGTGGTCCAACAACTGCCATACAATCTTTTCTTTGCTCAGCAATTGAAATTATATAATTTGCTTTTGCCTGAGATTCAAATCTATCAATAAGACCTGGTCCCATGATGACAAAGTCTAGTGAGATTGCTTCATCGAGGAAAAGACTATATGAATTCATCAAATCTGATAGTGTGGCATCCATACCACCATCTGATGAATAATCTTCTCCACCACTAAATGTGAATGTCAAATTACCTGCAGATTTAAATACACTACCTTGTGCATTTTCTCCCCATTCTGCAGAAGTTGGAGTATATCCAGTAGAAAATGATGTGGCAACTTTATTGATACTCTTGCCACCACAGTAGATATTTTCTGAAAAATCAGCTAAGTATGTTTTAAAGTAATTTTTCTGAGGAGCATTTGAAGAAGAAGTAGAATCCTTTGCTTTAGAAAGACCGAGGTGCTTCTCCAAAATAGACCCACGAACACCAGTTACAGTTCCCAAATCATCAACAACTACGACGTGCATACTATCGCTCTTTCCTTGTCTGGAAAGAACATAGTTGTTTGATGTTGGTTTTGGTGCTATTGATTTCCAGTATATTGTATTGTTAGTCAAACTTAAAGTTTGATTATCATACCAGTCAGAGACAGATTCTACACTTGAAGAACCTGCAGTTGATCCAGAATTATCTACAAATGTTACATTTGCACTGGAGGAGAATGCTGCATAGTTGCTCATTGGAATATAATCCATGGCAGTTTCTTCTCCAGAGCTGGATACTCTAGATACAACTTTTACTGTGATCGTAGAATCAGATGATGCAGAATCATTCACCGAGGTAATAATACCTTTGATGTGACCACTAAATGGTGTTGTTGATCCTGAACCAGGAATAACTGCATTGCTTATTGGTGCAGTAACTCCATATCCAACAGCAGCTCCAGCAGATCCAAGATCATCTGTATTGATTCCAATGATTTGATCTGCAAAATCATCAACAACACAGACCTTCATTCCATTTGCCCAGGTTCCTGGATTTTTTGCAATGAAACTGTAATCACTAGCATCTGTGTGATACAACTGATAATCATCATAGTTTTTAATAGTCGATGACACACCAGCATCATTTGCATTCTTAAGGTTGCTTCCTGATGTTCTAATAATCGACATATTTCCCCCGTAAGAGAGATATGTTGATGCACTCATCCAATATTCAAATTGACTATCATTTTCACTTGGTTTTCCAAAAACTGAAATCAGATCTTTCTCACTTGAAATATTGATAGGTTCGTCTACTGGTCCAATTGAAAATGGTCCAGCAAATGCTCCTGTGATATCAACTACATTATCAACTCTACCAACCGTTAGATCAATTTCTCTTGAAACTAATCCTGGAGATAATTGTGGAGTTGCCATTTGTTTCTCCGTTAACTATATTAAACTAAAAATTATTTATTAAAAGGACAAGTTTCAACGGGGAAACTAGACGTGAACTACCAATCTGGATAGATATCTTCTGAGTATTCTTTACTTGATCTCCTTTTTATAACTCTTTTCTTAGTACATTCCTTACACTCATATGAATACGAAGATGCTGCTGGACCTCTATCTTTACGTGTTCTATAAAATCCATCTACTAGATCCTTTACCTCACCACACTTCCGACACTTCCTATCGGTGAGTAATAAATGACCTAGTTTAATTTGATTGTCATCAAATCCTTCTATCATTTCTCTGCCGCATACAATGCAAATGTAGAGGTAGTTATAACAGTCATCATATTAGCAATATGTTGTTTGTCCGCTTCTGCACATTTATTGGACTTAGCAATAAAGCAACCGAATATGGTTACTCCTACTATTATTAATTGAACAAAAATAACAAAGCGTATTAGATCAATAACTTTTTCTTTGGTGGTTTTTCTGTTGATCATGACAGATAATCCCACATGTAAGCACTATCTCCATATTCATCAACATGCCAGCGATCACCATTTTTATCTACAAAACTTTCTGTATCTTCTAACCCATCAGACATAAATCCGAAAGGTGCCATATCTTGTTCAATTTGATTTTTCTGTTCCTCATACAATCTCTTCCTTACATCCTGATCTGTTAGCTCCTTGAAATAATCCTGTGCAACTAACCAAGCGTAAATGACAAGACACATTGCTAGGTCATCATTACATCCATCTTCTGCTTCAAAGGAATTTTTTTTCGAAATGAAAGTTGTAAGTTCTGAAATAATTTCATAGTCAGAGAAAAGAAGCTTATCTTCTTCTATTAATGTCTTCAAGTTGAGAGACCCAACTTTTTTTACAGTCTTTGACATCTTTAGTCCAAGTTGAGTTTTCTTTCCAGAAAATCCTTGACCAACTATTTGACCAGCTCTACCTCTCATAGAGCACATAAGAAGATTTTGATACTCTAAATCATATTGAATAATTGAAGCTACTTGATCTCCAACATCATTAACTTCGCATAAAATATATGCACTATTAAAACTTCTTGCGACCTCCCAAATAATATTGGGGAATAGCATTGGTTTTATCTCATTATTTCTATACTTTGCTACTACTTTGTGTGGGAATTCTGTAATATCTACAACTATGAACGCTGAATAATCTTCTCCAACTCCACGAGCAACATCAACTGTAATTACATAGTCATGATTCTCTATGGGGTCCTGATATACATCAAGACCGGCATTCATAGTCTTTGGATTCTCATATATTAAAGACTTCAGTTTGCTGGGTGCGATTAAAGTATCAACAGATCCTAAGAATTCACACTCAAACTCAACCTTGAACTGAGATTCAGATGTGTTTGAAATTGTTTGTTTTTTCCACTTATCGTCTCTGCCTGGAACTTCTGACCAGTGAACTTCAGTTGGTACATATTCGCTAACTGATTTCTCAGCATCATGCCACATTCGGTAGAAATGATTCATACCATGTGGCGTAGAAACAATAATTACTTTGGTGCTTTTACCAGAAGTAATAGTAGGATAAACAGATGCAAAGAATTGATCAGCAACGTGATTTGGGACGAACGCGAACTCGTCGAGAAAGAGGATGTTAAACGACATACCTCGCACAGCACTTGCAGACGTAGAAGCTGCCAATATTTTACTGCCATTTTCTAATTCAATATTACCCTTGTTCCAGTTTATCACACCTTGCTGCATCCACTTTGGAATGTTTTCATATGCAGTTGCAAGTCTACTTAAAAGTTCTCTAGATGTTGATGCTTTGTTTGCTAGAATACCAATACTTACATTTGCATTAAATAGCATGAAGTGTAGGAGATATGATATAACTGTTGTAGATTTGCCAGTTTGTCGTGGCATCTTACAAATATTAAATCTATTCTCATGGAAGTTATTAATTAATTTCTCCTGAAAATCATATGGTCTAAATTGAGTTAAACCTTCGTCAAGTGAAACAATTTTAATATAATTATTAGCAAAGTAAACTGGATCATTCTGGGACTTTACTATTTCTATAATTTGTTCTTCTGTAAATTCATGTGTTGTCCCATACTTCTTAAGTAGGGGATTGCCAAGATAAGAATCAGTCATAATTTAAATTCACTTCTGTTTATTTTTTCCTGCACAGTGTGCTTTTTGAGAAAACCCTTTTGGGTTGTTACAGTCAATAGATTTCTTATATTTTTTGCTCCAAGATTCTGTGGCATAATTGCCTTCTCTTTTTGCTTGATCTCTGAGTGCTTTAATCAACTTACTATCACCAGGAGCGTCTCCAGGTTTTTTCTTTAAGTTCTCTCTTCTCTGCTTTTCAAATTCATGTCGCTTTGCAGCAGACATTTGTTTCTTAGGCACCAATTGTCCAGTATGAGCACCAATTTCGGTCTCATCCTTTGCCTCTATCATAAATTCTCTTAATGTTTTCATCAGCAATTCCAACGACGACGTGCTGCTCTACCTCTTTCACCGTTCCAACTCTTCGAACGAGCACAGAAACTCTTTCTGCGTTTTGCTGCTTTAGATCCTGGATTTAGTTTAGATGGGGGTGTAGTCACGGCAGTCTTCAAATTGCCACCAGTGCGTCTATTATATTTTGCGACACCCTTTGCAGTCATACCTGCACCACTCTTAGTGCTTCTCTTGTCACCAGATCTCTGAGACATTCCTGACATATCTTCAACTTGCAGGAATGGTTGTCCGGGAACTACCTGTGATGCTTTGTAAGTTACAACACGAGCTCCTGGATATGCTTTTATGATTTCGTCTTGAATTTCTCCCTTATTTGGCATTTTCAGATTTGGGAAAAACATTTTCATTGAAATATATTTTCCTCTCCAATTCAAATACACATCAACCATATGTCCAGTTTTTGCTGGAATTCTTACTGCTTCAGAGATATTATAGTAATCTCTTATATTCTTGCTTCTGATAATATCCACTACATTTGCAAATGCTTTTCCATTTGCATCATTTATAACAACAGATTCTCCTACTCCACCTGATTCTCCAGCATCTCCCTCATCTGGATCTTCTCCTGTAGTAAATCTATCCCAAGAAGAACCGCCATATCTGCAGTTAGATCTTAATTCTTTACGGTTGCATCTTCTACAATACTTTTCTTCTACCATTGAAAAAAATATATTCTTGTTTTATTTATCAAGATCCTTAAGACCATTCTTTAACAACTTTGATAGTTCTGCAGTTGATCCAACAAATAATGCATTATTTACTGTTGATGGACCTTTTGTTTTTACACTTTCCTCTTCAACATCTTTTAATTTTTTCTGAAGCTCCATCAACTTGTCTGTAGTGTCTGAAACATTCTTGATCAACTGTCCTAGAACTTCGTATGCTCTTGGTTGTTCTGTTTCTTGTGCCAATTCAAGAACACTATCTATTGCTTCCTGACCTTTTTCTATAATTGAGTATAAGTTTCCACGAGTGTATTCATAATCTTTTTTAATATCTTCGACAGATGAGCTAATATCTTCTATCTTTTTTATCTTCTTACTTTCGACTTCCTTTGGTTCGATGTCGAAAGTTTCATTCAATTTATCAAATTTATCAGTCATATTCAGAATATATCTCCATTAAATCCAAAATCATCACCTTCTTCAACCAATACATCATCCTGTTGATTGATGATCTTAACTGCTGCTCCTCTCAAGTGAGAAGTGACTACAGTTTTGTCTCTACCACGATCTACCAAAACTTTTGAATCGGAAATTGTTTTAATATATATCTGCTCTCCCTCAATATCAATATAAGAATCTTCTGTCAACACACTAGAGTCATCAACTTCAATAATAGTGGTTGATGCGTCAATATCCTTAGATACTATTGTCACAACATCTCCATTATAATCTTTAATTGCTCTAGGAGATACTGAATAACTAAGTCCTCTAACCGCTGAGGTGCTAGATCGACCTTCCAGATAATTGATAGTAGCTTTCTTGATAATATCTTTCGATGCCGATGTAACTGGACCAAATAAGTATGTCTTTGCGTTAAATTTTAAAGTATAAAGTAATACTCTTCTACTGGTAAAATCTCCAGTGTAATCATCTTGCATTGTGATATTATCAAGAACAATCGGAATATCTCTTTTTTCTTTTATCCCATCAACTAACTCAATGGAAATATTATACGCAGGTTGAAAGTATGGAAGTATTTGCTCAATTATTTGGAGCATATCATCATTGACCTTAGCCATTATACTAAGCTCAAATTGCATAGTGTATGGAACAGGCATATATGTCTTTTTGCACTCAGACCCATCTTCAGAGTCTATTGATACAAACTGCTGTGTTGTAGTTACCTTTCTAGATGAATCGTATGTTAATCCATTGAATTCGAATGACATTCTTGGGAGAGTGATTGCAGTTGATTTGTTTAAATCTGGAGACTGCTCTAATCTTGCAAGAAATTTTTGTGTTGGTCCATACGCAAGAGGAACTTTTACAACATCAAGCACATTGTTACTACTATCAAAGTGCTTGATAGAAATATTGTTAAACATCGTGCCAAAGGCGATGATGGTTTTTCTTAATATTTCGTTATAAAAATACTCAAACATGACTATTGCTTTTATATAAAATATTTATGGGGTTCCAAATGGATTTATTTCAGAGAAATCAATGATATCATCTGACTCTGCTTCAATATTATAATTATCGGCAAAACCATCATCAGTTGGAAATTTATCGACAAATAAAATCCTATGTGTTGCTTTTGATTCTGAACCAGTCAATATTTCTCCAATTTTGAACTCTCCAGATATATGAGACAATTCTAGAACATTTGTATAATTCCAAGTTCTAACTCTTGCTGTAGTTCCACTCTCAGAACCAGTTACAGTTTCATTGAAAATGAAGTTTCCTTGAGATTCCAAATATGGATTGGATATGGTTATCGCAGGAGCCTCTGTATACCCAACACCAGCATTAATTAGGTTGATTGTGGTGATTTGTCCATCAACACCTATTACAGCGGTTGCAGACGCTCCTACGGTCGAATTACCGGCAATGGTGATGGTAGGTTGATCTATATATCCAAGACCAGGATTTGTAATCTCAAATGAACCAACAACACCATCTGCAATTTGAGTTACAGCTTCCGCTCCATCTCCGCTACCAAAGAACTTTATACCAGGCGCTTCTGTGTATCCTGCACCAGTATTAACAATATCAACATTCTGAACCAACCTAGAACGAGTTCCAAGAGTTGCATTATGTACATTTATGCCACCAATTAATCTTGTGGTCGCTATACCAGTAACTCCACCACTAGGTGCAGATGAAAAACCAACCGTTGGATTATCAAAGTATCCACTTCCTCTATTTGTTATAGTTACCAATTGAATTCCACCATCAGCAATTGTAGCTGTTGCAGTAGCAGTAATACCAATACCTGTAACAAGAAGTGTCTGAGTTGGTCCAAGAATAACTGGAGTTCCGTCAGCATTTCTACCATCAATTTCATTTCCGATTAAATTGTCATCAATTTCATGAATATCGGTATCTATAATTTCATTTTCGTAGCGGAACAACTCACATCTCAACTCATACACATAGTTCTTCTGGAGTTGATAGAATGGTTTTTCATGTTCGACATATTTAATTTCATACAATCTATCACCTAAAGGAAGATATACTAAATCCCCTTCTTTTGGTCTAGATGATAACTTAATATTTGGTTTATCCTTTATCAGAGGTTCGATATAGTTTTCCCATCTTTCTTTGGATATTACAAATGTAATTTCCTGAGTTTGCTCGATACCAAACTTTGAGAGTAATACTGGATTTTCGGCATACCCGTCATAGTTTTGAATATATGCTTCTATTGGATATGAGTTTGTAAATGCAGACTGAGTAACTTCTCTTACTATATCATTTTCACTTACGAATGATCTTGGCATGTAGTGAACCTCTATGCCATACATTCTTAACTGTTCGTTAATGATATCTTGAATTAAATTCTGCTCACCGGATGTTCCTTGAGTAAAAAATGGATTTAGCATATCAACCAATCATATCTAGTGGTGGTAATTCGTATGTATTTGACATATCATCAAGGATGAATTCAATTTCTCTCTGCGCATCTTCATAGATCATTCTTCCATTTAACTCAACTCCTCCTGGGAGTTTTACTCCTTGGAATTTGATCAGATTCTGCCCCCACTGTCTCTTAACCAATGCTGTCAAATATCTCTTCAAGAAGGAATCGTTCCATACTCCAGTATATTCGTTTGGGTCTATGAGACGATAGCAATCAATAATCAAGTGCTCTCCTGCCTTTACAGCAGACCAATCGATATCAATATATAAGCGATCCATTCTCTGGTTAAATCTGATTTGCTTCTCAGTAGTTAACAAAAAGTTAAGATCTTCTAAGTATGTCTTAGTCATTGCATACTGAAGTATTTCCATAGAACCCCAGTAATACAAATCATTCAGGAACATTTGGTACTTCAAACTGAACATATTATTTGTAGTAGTATTTGCACCATCAAAGTGATATATCTTTGTGATTCCAATCACTGCTGGAGGAATTTGTAAATAGTTTCCTGCCTCATTATATGAGAATGTGACTGTACCTATACCAGAAACATTCGAGCTTGCAGTTGTAGTTGTTACACCAATATTCCCGTTTTCTTCTTTTGCTCTACCTCTATCAATATCGTCTTGAGTTACTTTATATTTCAAGAAAGTTTGCATTACACCGTCAAAGTGTCTTTCATGAAAATACTGCAAGGCATCATCGACCAAATCATCAAGTTGCTCATCAGCGACATTAATTTCTAATACTGGAGCTCCTAGTTGCCTTTTACAATAGTTTATTAACTCAGACCTACTTGATGGTTGTGACATTTACTTAAAATAGACCTATTAATAGTATTTATCATGATTTATATATCGCAGTCACCCCAGACACCAGTCTCTTGATATTTCAGTTCTTCATACATTTCTCTTCTAGAATCTTCTTGATGAAATACAGACCAACACCAAGACAATGCCATTTTCCGCAATTCCTCAATGTCATCACATTCTTCAATCATTGGGATCATATGCTTAAATTGTGGATGCCGAGGTGGATTTTTAAAACACTCTTCTTTTAATTGCTCAAAATTTAACATATTTCCATTTAAGATAAGTTCATCATAATCCATCTGTCAACTTTTTTAACATCTCTTTAATATCGTTTATTTCTTCACGTATATTGTCAAGATCTATTTTGAATCTGTCTAATTTTTTGTCCTCTTTGATTTTGGAATTTCTTTTTGAAATGTATTCTTTATATTTTTCCGCATTTCTATTTGAAATAGAATTTGTTGCACCATCTCTTTCAAAATCGCTCATATCATGCTAAAGCTATTACTTTTAAATTCTTAATTTTTGGAACTTGTACTTGATTCTTAGAAGTCATAATAATTTTTACTCTATATGAAATGAAAGAGGACAAACTGTCAGCAGTGAATGTATATTCGGAATATTCCGATGACTTACTAATAATCTCATCAGATTTACCGCCATTCAAATCATCATATCCCGAGAATGGAACAAACGTTGGTTCAAATCCTTCAGAATCGCTGATTGCATAGAATGCTCTAATATCATTTTCTTCCATCAAGTCCGCATCTAGAATAATTTTTAATCCAGTGGCAGGATTATCAATATTCATCTCTTTCGAGATATATTGGCATGCAGTTGGATCTGTAAATATTTTATTAACTCTTCCATCCTCAGCATAATCTTCAATTATGTTATTAATACGGTTGGATGTAAGTATCATACTTACTCTTTCAGAATCAATGATTGGTGTAAGTTTTGAATTTGTTGTACTCAAGAATAATCTAAGGTTTGAAGACTTATTTCCTATATTTGCAGATAGTTTATTATCCTCATTTACTTTTGAACATATGATTCTTGGAGATTTGAGATAGTTTGGTTTATTGATTGAAATCTCTTCAAATCCAGTATTTATAAATGGAACTTCATCTCCACTTTGTGACTGTCCGGTTGTAGTTCTCAATTGTGCTGATATGCTCGTTCCCTCAATGCTCAAATTATGAATGTTGGGAGTTACAATCTCGAATGGAATATTTTGAGTTGCTTTTGATAAATATCCTCCACATGTTTTTGTTTTATTTGCATGCAATTTCTGGAATCCAGCATCATTGCTTCTATCATCGTTATTTTGGTTGAAAACTTCTTCAGTATTCAACTTAATATGATATGAATCAAATGTTATTGGATCATCAACCTCAACATCTGAGAAGTTGTGAATTTTATTAACTCTTAGCAAGTTTACCCCATTAATCTCATACTTATAAACAGGTGTTCCCGATGGGTATGATTTGGAGAGAGTATTGTTAACACCTCTCAAGATTCCGCCAACTTGAGTGTCAGATACCTGATTATATTCAATGATTTCATCTTCAATCAACAGGAATCCTATATTTGTGGTTCCAACTCCAACGTTTTCAAAAGTTGAAAACTCTGAAGTATCATCTATTGATATTGGAGAAGTTGATTCTGAATCATATGCTAATGTCAGCTTGGTTGGTCTAACATCAGAAGAAACTCCGAATATCTCTACCCTATTGTCACTTGAGTGCATACCGTGATTCTGGTGATTTATCTTGATGTGCAATCCATCAGAGTCAGTTACAATATTGTTGATATAAACTGGACCTTCACTATTATCTTTCATATCCGAAGACACTCCAGTGAGTCTCTTATATTGAAGTTTATTGTCTGATTGGTTGATTACGAAATCTCCTTGAACATTATCAAAAATCAACTCACTAGTCTCTCCAACAGTAGCAATAGTAAGTCTTGCACCAGATCCAGAACCAGTAGTAGTTATTCCCAACACATCACCAACATTATATCCAGATCCACCGTCAGAAATTGTTGCACCAGTGATTTCTCCTGCAGAAAGTGTCACGTCTGCTTTTGCACCTCTACCATTACCAGTAATTGTAGTCAAATTAATATCATCAAATGCAGTTGCACTTGCATCATACCCGGATCCAGCATCTGTTATACTCAATGTACCAGTAGCTGTTGCCGCCGTACCTACTAGTGTTGCTGCTGCATTGGTTTTGTCTTGATAATAGACAACTCCAGGTGACAAAGCATAACTATCCATATCTGCAGAAGAACCCACTGCAGTTGACAATCCAGCTCTTATTTTCTTTGCTTTGAATGATAAAGAATCTGGCATCAACTTAGCAATCTGACAATTTTGTGCAGAAAGTTGAGAATTGTAAAATTCAACTGTCCCAGAATCTAAGAAATCTGCTCTATACATCGTAAACTTCAAATTCTCTGAAGAATTTGCTTCCCAGTCAGAAGTATTTTGTGATTTGAAAAGTGGTCCGAGATACGAATGATTTGATATATACGAATCTGAAATTATATCAAACTCACCAATTTTAGAAACAAATACACTATACTTTGTTGAATTTGATTTCAAACAGATTGCATACTCAGAGTTTCCTCCTTCCAAATATACTGGAGATTTAAATTCAAATGAAGTTGCTATAGATCCATCTGCAGAAGTTTGAACATCTTCTGGATTTATTGCAACTCTAGTTCCAGGTATAATCTTTTCTGATGGGACACCACTCTTCATGGGTCTTATTTGCATTTCAACAGGAATGCTATTTGCATCTTTTGTTCTAAAGAAAATATCGCATCGAGTTATAAAAATACCCGTTTCATCTTCCACTTTAAATGATTGTGCAAGTGGATCGTACCATGCAATAGTTTTTTCTTGAGATGAACTTGTTGATGATCCTGATACAAGTTCAGTATCAATAGCATCTCTAACAGAAGATAATTCAAATTCTGGTCTTTCTTGAACAAGTGGTGATCGAACAGATACTATGTTATCATTAACGGTTTCAATTATGCCAGAAGATGTAAATGTTCTCTCTGCTCTTGATATTACATCATTTGTATCGTTGCTTTCACTACTGGTCAAAGTAAATGTTTTTTCTCCAGATTCAAAGTTTGGATTTGAAACTCTTGTAGAATCTGGAATATAAAAACTACCGAGTAAACAGGATGCTGAATCTGATAATAATCTTATATTAGTTACAACTGCCTGTGCCCCACTATCCCTACCTGAAAGTGTCATTCCAACTTCCACTAATCCATAGTAAGAAGATTCAGATTCACTTGACAGTGATAATGTATCTACATTTAATACTGTTGAAGTTGCTGAATATATTTCAGGTAGCTGTGTGTTATTGTATGGATTTTCATCATATACTTTTACTGGAGAGTTGTATGGACCTTCTTTATGGTTCAATTGCGCCAATCTGAAAATTATACATGAAGTTTCTCTAGTCTTTTGATCTAAACCATTGGCAATCACTTTTCCTTCTACCGTTTCACCAGACTGAAAAACTCCTTCAATCATAGAAATTTCAAGTAACTTTGGTATGCAGTAATTTGTTACTTCTTTTCCATCAAAGAATGCATACATTCTTGTGTTTGGTTTTACATTTTTAGATTCAAAGTGAATATTTGTTGATTTTGATTTCAAATCAATCTTATTTAAAACCTTTCCTTGAATTGATATCCCATCAATATTGGAATTATCCATACCAATCCAATTCTTTTGCCATGAATTCCAAACAGTTGGCTCAAAACCAACCTGCATGTCCACTTCTTTATCTTTTCTAACATCAATCCAGTCATCAGATCTTGGTTTGAGATCCAACATGCCTTGCCAAAAACTAACAGTGAATGGAGTGACATTTTCAGTTCTTGTCGCAAAGGTTTGAGATAAACACTCGATTTCCGAATAATCTAGGGTTATCAAGTTATCACTTCTTTGTATATTCACACCTTCTGCATTTGAAAAGTATAAATCATCTCCTGGAGCAATCTGATCCACTGGTCCTAGAATCATTCCTATAGACGTAGTATAGTGTTTTGGTCTCAATTCATTGTTTGACTCATCTATACTATTATTGATATAGACAGAAGTATCTTGTGATTTTGTTGTTGCAAAATCATCTACAAAGAATCCAGATTTAAATCTATCACTAGAATTTTGATCTCCTATAAACATATTTGCAGTAGATGTTTCAAGAAGTGATAACTTTGTTTCCTTCTCCAATTTTGACAATCTATCACTAATATGCTTAACATCTTTCATAGTATATCTCTTATTTTCCGATGTTAAGATGCTTGCGTCTTTAGTATCGTAGAGATATGGTGGAAGATTAATAGTTGCTATTTCTAAAGTTCCATCTACTTGATCTGGTTTTTCAGGAATATCTGATGGAACACCATATTTAACTTGAAATCTTCCAGATTTAGTTAAGAATATGCTATCAATTCTTCCTCTGTGATAAGAAAAATCTAAATCTATTGGTTCACCTGAAGCCAAAATATTTTTAGATGTGTTTCCTTGCTGCAAAAATCTCCTTCCCATAAACTCTAGCGGAGAGCGATCTTCTACTTGAGTAAAATTGGAAACTCTTGGTCGGATATCGATAATATCAGTATTTCTGATTTCACCAATAGATGAAATCTCACTACTATAATCAAAATTTGAATATGAATTTACTGTTGTTATATCTCCACCATCAGTAGAATCATAAGATGCATGTGAAAAGTAAACTTTTAATTTTCTTGTCGGCTCTTCTACATCACTTTTTCTAGTTATTGTCGAATAATCATAAAATGTATTTTTTTGTCCACTAGAGAATGTATAATTTGACGTAATATCAAAACTTGGCGATTCTATTGAAATTATACTTGCTGAGTGCTCAGATTGCTCTAGTACAATAGATTCTCCAACCTTAAATTTATTCTCGTTTTTATATAAGATTGAGATTTCTTCTGCAGCATTTTTTTCAGATAATATTGCAACAGCACCACTTATCTGTCCAACGATTCTTTCTCCAATAATAAACTCAGATGTTGTTGATGAACTAGAATTAATTGTAGATAGAAATAGTTTTGGTGAACTAGGATCTTCTACATCTGTCGATTCAAATATGCCATGAATAGAGATAACATCTGGTGTATTCAATGAAATGATTTCATCTTGAACTCTGGTTCCGAATGCATATCCATTAGTGCCGTAGTCCAATCCATCATTTAATGTTGTACTACCAACTCCAGATGATAATAACTTTGAATTGTTGATAATTATTGAACTTACTTTATTGTTTATTTTTTCTTTTGCTGATGGTGAAGATTTTTTCAGAGAAGCCATTAATGTGGCTCCAGTATCATCTGCACCTAAATTGACTATGGTTAGTGATTTTGAATCAATAGCTAATTGAACTTTGCTAAAATCCAACTCTTCAATACTACCATCAGATCTAATTAATGAGTATCTTGATGGAGAAAACTGCATAAACTCTTCCCCAATATCAGCATTCGGAGTAGTATTTGTTGTTATTCTATTATTTGCTATATTAACAATAAATTTCTTTCTAATAGAAATATTAGAATTATTTAAATTTATATTTGATATATTTGTTTTGGGTAGTTTTGTAAATAGAGATTTGTCAGATGATTTGTCTAGATTTGTCTTTAGAATAGATAAATCAACTACATCAATATTTGATGTCGGTAGAGATCCATCAAAAACTCCAGTTACAGATGTAATTGAAGAAATTTCAATTGAATTTTCTAATACTTGTGTAACTTTGGCTGCTCTCTTTTGAGAAGATATCGTATATTGAAGCAAATCATTTACGTATATATTTTTGGGGAATCCTTCCTCTGAACTAGTAATAGTGCTTGTTCCTGAAGATTCTGCTGTTATAGATGCTTTACCTATCACTTTGGGGGACTGAATTGTATCGCAACTGAAATCAACATCTCCATTCTCATCTGTTGAGAATATTGACTTCACATTAGATACGCCAAAATTGTCGATAGATACTATTTCCCTACTAGATTCTAATCCATCAAATGACAGCGTCTCATTTTCTACAAAGGTTCCTTTTTTATCATAAACTGTAATAGAAGTACTATCTGTTACACTATTTTTTAGGAATGCTGTTGCCCCGCTATTTTTTCCCTTTATAAATGTTGGTGTACTTAAGGTTACTGCAGAATTAAGGGTAAGAGTGGAGAATATATTTAAATCATATAGTGATATTGACCACTCATTTATGTCTTTGTTAGAATTGTAGTTTGATTTTAGTTTAAAATCATAAACTCTGGCAACTCCGATCTCATCTCCAGATAAAGTTGTGGATGCTGCGCCAACCCTATCAGATCTAAGACTAACATAGTAAGATGTTCCAATACCAATATTTGGTGCCCCATAAAGTCTATTTACTGATAGCGTACTACCGGTGTTAAATGATAAAGACTGATTTTCTAAACTTTTTGTTACCCTTGGTTTTTGCACATCAATCATTACTGGAGATGTTGTCTCCACTTCATACCCACGAACATATGCCTTTCCTGTGGATATCTTATATACAGATAAATTATCAGAAGGTATTCCTCCACTAGGAGTGAATTGTGATTCTGTGAATAGTCCTTTATTTCCTACTCTATCATTTAATGAATTTTCTAAAGAAACCTCAAATGGTTTTATATAATAACTTCCCGAATCAGAAAAACTTCTATCGGATAAACTATCAGATATATTCTTTTTTAAATTTGAGTTGGAAGAAGAACTTTTATTTGCCTTTAGAACTCCATCTTCAATTATTGCTAACTCAATAAAATTTGTATCGTCTAGATCACTTAATGGTTTCTTAAACAAACTTACAGATAATTTTAATCTATCTGCACCAGGTGCAGAATAGTTATTATATCCCTGAGAATTATCGTTTAGAGATTCGTCTATATCTGCCGTTATAACTTCCTCACTAATAAACAATCCAACTCTATAGTTTGGAGTGTTTGTATATTGGTCTAGAATTAAATATTCTTTTTCAACTTCAACAAAGTTTCCTCTTATAAAATATACTCCACTATCAATTTGAAATACAGAACCAGTTGCAGCAGAATCCTCAGAAAAAGTTGTTGCAAATGGAGTTCCTTCTTGAATAAATGGATTGCCAATAAGAGTTGATGCAATCAGTTTATTGCAAACCAATTCCTCACCATCTAAAAAGGTTTGCGTCGTATTGTTTTGAGTGCTTGAGCTGAGATAATTTATATAAAGAGTTATATTGCCCACCTCTGATTCTTCTTGAGGAAGAACAAAATCCACATAAGCAGATACTCCAGATGTTTGACCAGTAATTTTCGTACCAACAAGTTGGTCTGCATATGCAGAAACTGGTATCCCCAAGTGAGTATTATTTAATTGCACACAGTAATATAATTGAGAATATCCTGTATTCCCCGGAATTACTTTAGATCCCTCTTTGAAAAAATGTTGGCCAAATTTTTCAATCTGATCTTGAAGTATTGTTTGTAGAGTTGTTAACTCTCTAGCCTGTACCGGATAACCCGGTTTAAATAATACTCGATGATAATCATTATTTGAATCAAAATCATCAAAGTACGGCTCTACGTTTAGATTAGTTTGCTGTGGCATAACTCTTTAGAATTGCAAAATTACCTTTATGTCTTCTTTTTGATTTTGTGATCTAGTAATAGATGGTCGATTATCTACATAGATGATATTTCCAGAATATTTTTTCACCTCTGGAGATGACAAACCATTAAAAAATTCTTGGCCAAGGTAATAGGTTCTATTATTTATTGACGTTGAAACACCGGAAAAACTGGGATCTATTTCCAAATTCTGACCAGAAGATGGAGTAATAGTTAAACTTCCACCAGACTCTGGAAGACTTGTGAACTCTAATGACTCAAACCCAAATTCTGGATTTACTACAGGATCTCCAGATGTAGTAAATCCAGAGGATGTTCTATCCTGCCAATATTTTAAAACTCCAGTAACTTGATCATAATTAATTACTTTACCAACAGCGGTTAAACCAGTCCCAACTGTTTGAGTTACAATAGAATCTGATGCAAAAGATGCAGAACTATAACCAATACCTGTAAGCTTAAGTGCATATACAGCACTTGCCTTATCCAAACTCAATATAGAATTATCAGTCTGCTTTGGATTTTCTACAATTCCTACTCTAGCTATTTGATTTCCAGTTACAAAATCTGGGTTTGACGAATCATTATCAATTCTAGAATATAAGAGTACATTATACGCTCCAAGTTCTCTGTAAATATCTGCACCATGTCCTCCTTGTGGAGACATGATTACATCAAACTCTGGATTGACTGTTCCCTCAGGTACTAGTCCTGCAGTTAAATCAACAGTTCCAAAAGTATAATTTGATCCCTGATTTGAAATAGTTATAGATTCTACCCTTCTATCATTATTTGTAATGATAGTACACTCAGCACCTTCTCCGTCACCTTTAATTGGAACTCTAGTATACTCCGTTCCACCTATAGGACCAACACCTTCTCCACGATTTAAAATAACAGATGTTTTTATTGAACCATCAATGGCGTTATCTCTAACGGATGCATTATCTGTACTCGTACTCCAATCATCAGGAACTGGGATAAAATCTGTAGACTCGAATTTAATAATATCATTTGGTTTAATACTATAAAGATATTTCCAAATATAACCATCACCACTACTTCCAGCAGCTCTTGGTTCTAAATCCTTAAACAATGGTTCATCTAATGATGGTTTTCCATTTAGATTGTCTGGACTTGTTCCATTTTGCAAACAAATATAAACACTATATTCACTGTTTATAATATAAAAAGATGATGTGTATAAGTTAGTTGCACCAGAAATTTTAGCAGTATTTGATCTACTATAATCATGCCTGTACATGTCATAAGTTGTTCCAGAATTCCACAGTCTTCTTATAACAACCTGCCTCACATCTGAAGAGTTTATTTTCTTCAAAGCAATCATAGTATCCCAATAATTGTTTTCTTCATCAAAACTATCTTTTGGTGAAGGTGGGCTTACATTCCAGTCTGACTGAAAATCAGTAGCATTTGGAAGACCAATAAATGAATAATATGAATTATCTGAAGACTTTACTTCGTTTACAAAATTCTTTGCATTTAAAATTCTAATTTGATCTGTAATTATTGCAGCCATTAGACAAAGTTTTTTATTTATTTATTATACTAATCGACTGGTTTTTTTAGAAGGTATACTTAAAGTAGTCGATGTCTTTTTCAAAAAGTTTTGCCACAACTTTTTTATTGTAGTCAGAGTAAACTTCTTTGTATTTATCTGCCTTGTTTACTCTATTCAAATACTGGTTTTTAATACATATCTTCCCGTCAGTCTCTTCCTTAATTCTGGTTATAGCCCTATCTATCTCTTCTACCTTATAAATGTAATCGGCAATTATATTGCCTTCACGATCCTCAAACCAATCTAACTGACACTTTGTTTTCAATGGATGTATGCAAGTATCACTAGAAAAACTGAGTCTATCTATGAACATAGAAAATGTCATTTCATCCCGACAACCTACTCCTTCTCTGCGAGTGTATAAAGAATATACTCTTGCCCAAGGATTTCTCACTGATCCAAATTTATACATCTCGTCGAATATTTTCTGCGAAGCTATCCGAAGGTCTTCATCTGATGGGTGAAAATCTGATGTTGGGTGACTTGAATTTGTACCAAGATTGCATCTAAGGAGATATGGATATATTATATCCCTGAGTTGATTTAAAGTTAGATGTGGATTTGGTATAAAATTTTTGCCATTACTTGCCAATTGGTCTCTAATTGATGTTGTACCTGTTTTAGGGATCGCTACAAAAATACAATTCAAGTGTATATTGATTGCTTCATTTATACTATTGAATTCTTTACAAAAAAACTTCATAATACAATATTTATTAATATTTATTGCAAATAATTAATATATTGTAGAGGGATAGATCTTCTTATTACTGTAGATGAAGATATGCCAACATATCCATTTAAGGATGATGGATCATATGTGTTCTGTTTTGTTCTTTCTTTCAAAATAATTTTACCCCAACTAAAAGACCCCAGATATCCTGAAGAAACTAAATCACCTGAATATACTGTTGGTGCCGTAGTACTATCAAAGCGATTTATTCTGCAAGAAACTCTTTTAAGTGTAGTTTGGACACCATCAATATTTCTAGAAATTATTTCAGCATCTTCTACAAAAAATGTAGAATCGATAAAGCTTGTAGTCATACCAACTATATTAAAGTTAGTATCATATGAGATCAAAGGAACTAAACTTGATTCTGGAGTTATTAATGATGAACTTATTGTAAAATAATCCCCCGAAGATAATTGACTGACAGTAACTGCTGTTCCAACTAAAGACTCATCTCTCATAATAGAATCATCCGGTATCTGTAAATCAAATATCATTCTATTATGGGGATCAGTTGTTACGGCGAACCCAACAACAACACCAAAATCTCCAGAATATTGTTCAACCTTACAATTCTCAGTTTTTACTTCAGTTTGTGACAGAAGAGTTATTTCATTTTGGAACGATGTGTCTTTATCATTCTCACTGACGTTGTCAAATGCAGGTCTCAGCGTATCAGCATAAATTATAGTTTGACCAACACCAACAGGATTTATTAAATATGATACTGGGTTTATAGAAGGTTCATAAAGTTCTCTATCTTTACCAACCTCTTGATCATTAATTATTTTATCTTCAGTTTGTTTGGTCCATATTACTGGTCTTAATAAATCTTCATTACTGACGTTTCCTGGTCCAAAATATGCATTGGTGTTAATAATATTTGTTGACTCTACACTTTCAGCAATTCTTGTATCTTCCTTTAGGTGAGAATTTTGACCAACAGATGGATCGTTTATTATTTGAATCTCATCTCCTCTTTTAACCGTTTCAATAATATTTCTCTTTATAACATCAATATTCCCACTTCCTCTGTAGAATAAAATCTCTACAGTATCTCCAAGTTCTAGAGGCTCTGTAAATGTTATGAGACTTCCTCCAGAGAATATATATCCTTCTCCAGGTATTTGCAGGATATTATTTACAAATACAATCAATACATTCTGAACATCAACACTCGATCCTTCACCAGATATAATTGATTGTGATATATTGGATTTTGTTAATGGGAAAATTTTTCTAGTTCCGTCAATAAACTTTTCAATATTATCCAACAATACCAATTCCCCCAATGACCATGCACTAAACTTATCTGTGACAGTTCTATCTACTGTTATGATAAATTCTTGGAATCCTGTTGTAGTAGGTATGCCAACAGAAGATCCAGATGGCAATGTCAATACTTCACCAATTTCATATCCATATCCAGAATTTGTTAAAGTAAAATCAATTACCTTAGAATCATTTCCAACAATAATATCAGCAACTGCACCTGTCCCTATACCAGATCCAGAAGATGTTGAAGAGTATACTAATGGAATATTGTTATAACTCAATGGAGCATCTACAATAATTTTTGGTGGAGTTGTGGAAGTGTAACCACTACCTGGATTAGTAACAACATAATCAGTTACATGTCCATCTAATACGTTTGCACTTCCAACTACTTCAATATCATTAAAGTCATTATATACAGATACATTGACTGTTTGTATTCCAGATCTGTAACCAGATCCAGTATTTCCAACAGAAATAGATTCTATTGTTCCATCAGAAGCAATTCCAGCAGAACCTCCAGCAGTAACTAATGGTTGATAACCAAATCCCTGTGATGAACCAACAGAAATTATAGATCCACCTCTTGGAATTGATATCGTATTGTCTCCAGAATCGTCAAATGTGATCGTAGATATTCCCAAATTTTGATCTAGACTGTAGTTTACAGAATCTGGATATTGGAATATATCATTAATTAGAAGAATTGGATTGGGAATATCACTTACATTAGACGAATCATGTTTTAAAGTGAACTGGTTGTTTATAGTATTGAATTGATGTGAGATATCATCAAATACATAATTCTTATTATATGTTTCCTCAGAGGTATTTGGAATTCCAGATCTTAAGAATACTCTACCATTGAAATTTGAACTTGTAGATATTCCTGTCCAATCTCTATCTTCTGGATCATTTGTTGGAGAACCTATGGGAACTCTTCCATATGGAGCTTCGGCAAAGTTAATCTTATTATCAACAATATTATAATTTCCACCCACTTTCCTTATATCTGCACCAGATGTATGTGAATAAATTCCAGTACCTAATTGAGATCTTCTAACGCGAATAGCATTTGTTGTTCCGACCCCAATACTGTCAACCAACATAACCTCATCATTTATTTGAATCAATTCTCCTCCAAATAATCCACTTACATCATTTACAAGGACTTTATCATCAGTTATAAGTATATCTCTTACACTAGTTTTATTCAATGTTGTTGAGAATATTGGCGATTGAATAACGTTATCAATTGTAACTAAAACTTTAGAATTTTGGTTATTAGATGTTAATTTATGGTCAGAACCAATACCCACGTTTGCGAATCTAATAAACTCTGGAGTTCCTTTTAACGCATTCTCTGGGGTAGAAGCTAATTTTATAACATTATTTGTGACTTTAATTGCAAATACACTAGATGGCAATCTATTAGTCACACCAATACCAACAAAATCTGTTGGTTCAATTTCTATAGACTCAAATACACTATTACTTTCTCCTGAAGCATTTGAATTATATGTTAGTGATTCTCCAGTAACAAAGAAATGATTTTGCAAGTTTATACTGTGATTAGATACATCGACTACAGATGAATCTTCCCCACTGAATATATTCTCAAAAATAGGAGATCCTCCATTTGTCATATCAAATGATTTTTTGATGTCAGCGTGAGTTCCTTCATAAGATCCAGAAAAACTGCTAACCAATCCATCAATTGCATCCAAGTTAGTTTTGCTCTCATCTGAGATGTTTATCGCAGTCATGAAAACATTTGCATGAACATCAATATTTTGAATTGGTGTAAAAATTAATTGAGTTTTGTAAGAAGTGTCAAATATTATTCTAGAACTTATTGTCCCAACAGTTTCTCCATTAGATATGATTCCATATTGAGTTTGATATGTGTCATATGTTGGTACTTCCTCTTGATAGGTATCAACTAGTATTATTTCGGAAAATTCTACAGTATTATTTGTAGTATCTGAAATCTGAACTATGAAATATGCCGCATCATATCCATCTGAAGATTGATACTCAGCAATAACTTCTGGTTGTGGAGATGCAGATGCTGCTATTGATGTTGTTTTTGATTCTACTCTACCGAACTTCAAATCTGAAAATCCATTATCAGTTGAGCTAAAATCTTTTAATGCAATTACAAGAGAATTGGCAACACCAGAATTTATAGTAATATTTTGATTTGGTGTAAAATCTATTTTTATTTTAGAATCTTCAGTATACGCACGATATGTCCCAAATCCAACAGAACTAGTTACCTGAAGATCTGTTGATATCTTTGTGCTTTCTAAAATATGAATATCTGAACCTATCTTGACGATATTCATTTCAGTAACTTCAAATTCTTGATTTTCGCTTGGATCTGGATCAATTTCCACAAGAATTTTAAATGAAGTATAGGTGTCATCTATTTCAAAGATGGTAGTTGTTTCTTCTTCTTCAATACTCTCTGTAGAAGTCGTCAATAATGCTCCACCTATCTCACCAGTACCTGTTGATTGAAGTGTTTCATCTAAATTGAAAGAAACTGCTGTTATATCGTAATTGTTTATCTCAGTTTTGTTTGGATAAAATAGCAAAAGTCCCCTATCACCGAAAACTGAATAATCAAAAGATCCCAAATCGTATGCGGTTTCAACTCTTGCATATTGATTCATATATGCATCGGAACCATCATGCAAAAGGTCTACGACCATCAATTGCCTCTGCTGTGTGAATCTTTTATCTTTTACATATGTTAAATATTTTCCAAATCTTCTTTCTGAAAATACAAATGGTGCTATCTCACTAAACTCATCTGCTCTTGGATTGCTATTAAATTCTTCAGATATATTGTCAATTTCTAATACTCTATTTCCAACTGATTCAAAATAATCTCCTAAGATTTTACTATTAAATACTATCTTCGTAGAAGCACCGTCTATATTATTTTCAGATGCCAAATCAAAGTCAAATACAGAATTCAAATTACATTTGCCAATTAAATTATTAATTTGCTCAAATGTTCCTGTAGATAGACCGACAATCATAGAGTTTGGGTTTTCTACAAAAGACTCCAATTGATAATCTGAGAATTTCTTAAATCCTGTCGTATGTGCTAGAGGAGATACATCATCATTCCAAGTATCATAATCTACTCTTGATCTAACAGAGTATGAAAACTTTTGGTAGTAGTCACTATCTTGAATTTTTTGCAGATTATTGTTTAAAAATCCAGATTCCGTTTTCGAGCTTGTTTTAACACTTAAAGAAGAGTTTAAAGGCAAATATGGACTTATTCTAATAGACTCTGTAACTATCCCTTCAGCTTTGGATGAAATTCCTTTAACTGAAGATCCAACCTCATAATCATCACTTGATGATATGTGCATAACACCAGTTTCCGAGTCCCAATACTCAATAGTTCCAGAGTGATCTTTTCCTCTTATATTTTCATGTAATTTATAGGTTTCTTTTGTTAAAAAATCACTTTTCCTAAGTGTAGTTGAAAATACTGGAAAATATGACTCTGGTATTAATTTTCCAAAAGATCTAGTATCATCAAATTGTCCAATAGTATCGCCAATTTCTATAAGATCGGATATATTGTATGTTACTGATCCGTATAAACTAGATCCAATATTTTCTACTGTAGATATTGCTTCAAATAAAGTATAATTGTAATCTTTGGAATTGAATCCACGTCCAGAAGTTTTATTGATTACATTTTCTATTAAAAATCTATCTCCAACTTTTACTGGAAAAGATTCGGTGTCACTATACTGAACATTTAAAGAAACTGTAACATCATTAGTTGCTTCATTATATGATATTGTACTAATTCCGACTCCATTGCTATTTTGGGTGGGAATTATTATTGGTTCAGAATTGCTAAGTCTGGTTGTATTTTTTAATACCTCTATAGAAGAATTTTCCAAGTCATAATTTAAATCTAAGTCATCAATAACTTCATTTCTGGTGGAATCTTTAACGATCAACTTAGGGGCAACTAAATAAGGTTTTCCATTTGATGAAATTGATATTGAGTCGATAGTGTATAGTGGATCAACCTTTAATATTTGAGTTAAACATGCAGTTGGTCTAAGAGTCTCGTCAGAAGGATAACTTTTCTTTACACTTGAAATCCTTACACTATTAACTTTTCCTATAGAATTACTTAATGGTTCTAAAACAGCATTTTCACCAAGCTGACTATCTATTGATGAAATTTTAGGAAGTTTTCTATAATTTTTCCCTTTGTTGGATACAAAAATTTTAGAAATTGGTCCAGAAGCTGTTAATGACGTTGTCGCATAGTTTATATCAGAAATATCTGGATCATAACTTTCACTTTCTACAATTTTTTTAGTATTAAATTTAAATGATTTTTCTGACAATACCTCTATATTATAAACTCCATTATAATTACTATCCTTAACAATTATCGAAGAAGAATCTAATAATTCATCGTCTACAAAAAGTTCAAGTTTGGATTCTGGAGGAATATTCTCAATTATTGGGTCAAGTCTATAATATAAAAATTTAGGTGTTTCATCGCTTATTGACAATGTCACTTTGGCATCAGAATCTATTCCTGGTCTTCCTACTCTATTTGCATTCAAAATAGATTCTTGCCAAATCATTTCATAATCCCTATCAAGATAGAAATTCAGTTCAAATGCAGAATATCTTACAGATTGTCTTAAATATGAAAGAGATGGATCTGACATATCAAATATTAATGTAGAATCTTTGTAAATACTTAATTTTGGATTTACAGATCCAATCTCGCCAGAAGAAGATGTTAAAATACTTACGATTTTGTGAGATAGTGAATTGTTGTAAGTATCTGATAATTTTATAGTATCACTATCAACAAATACTACATAATAAATCTGGTTATTCAACAATCCATCAGAAGGATTTGATGAAGTGTATATGATCTTATCCCCTGTGAATAATCCATGATTTGAAATTGTAATCGAACTCATCTGAGTGTCTACATCTCCTTGATCGAATGACTTTTTATCTAAGATCATTCTTCTAGTATCATCATTATATGAAATAATATGTGTAAATGATTCTTTTGGATTTACAGAAAGAACAATCCCATCTTCTGCTGATAACTCGTGATTTTCTACAGTATTAATATAGATTTCATTTTTTGAGATATTTCCGATCAAATTATCATATGTTGTCTCAAAACTGTGGTAAATCCCAGTCCCAACATCATTGAAAAATAGCGTTCTAGACGCTTCAGAATCGCTTGTAATGCCCACAAAAGAACCTTCAGATCCTATCCCTACCTTAACGGTAGATATGCCGATTAGATCCTCAGAAATTCTAGCAACATAGAGATTTTGGTTGTTGCTTAAAGTAAATCCAATACCGACATTTTCTTCTGATACGATAATACCTGTACCAGAATTTATTTTATACTTAACTAGATCTCCAGTTCTTAATCCATGATCTTTAAGATATATTGATTTAGTTGGGATATACAAAGAACCATCATCAGTGCTAATCGTCGTGCCGATTCCAATACCAGAAATAGTTCCAATTCCAATCGATTGAACTGGATTGAAATATATTTCTTTATTCTGCTGGCTTATATAATTTTCCTTAGATTTGATTTTTAATCTTCTGGGAATTTCAGATAATCTGGAAAATATTGTATGGGAATCTCCAGATGTCCCATCAAATTCTCTTAAGACCCTAATATAAGATTGAGTCTTATTGATATTCAATACCTTTACTTTTTCCGAGTCAATTTGGTAAATATCATTTTCTTTCACTTCAGATAATGCATTGTTTCCCAATACTTTAAAGATTGTGACAATACCAGTCTGACCAGAATCTTGAATAGATTCAGATATTCTTAAATTTATTGGATTTACACTTGCAATATATGTTCCTTCAAGATTAAAATTTGAAGAAATTCCAGAAATATTAATTATATCATTATTTCCCAAATCATGTGGTGTATTGGAAGTTATGAGGTATGTATCTTTTTGATTTAAAGATGATACTTCAACATTATCGGATTGAACTGTTTCAAATCTTATGGATTCTACAGATTTTCCTTTAACATGAGAAACTCTTCCTGATGCATTTGATCCACCACTATCAACATCATTAAATAATACTCTATCATTAACCTTATAATAGTCTCCAGGATTTTTTACAATAATAGAATCGAGTTCTCCCGGTTTAATAGATTCTATTACCAGTCTTTGTGAATTATCACTTGGTACATCAAGATAATCGTAATTCTTTCCAGAATTACTTAAATTGTACGGTTTTGTATTTCTAGCCCAACTCTTATTAAAATTGAAATGGTTCTGATTTGAATTTCTTTCGAAGTTGAATTTTATTGGACTACTTTGATAGAAGTTTCCAATCAAATATGGGAATTCTGGTTTTTTGTATTTAATAAATGGTCCAGAAGATTCTACCGTAGTTGGATTTAGTGTTGCAAAGTAGGCATAAGTCCCATTTGGGAAATCTGGAGTTATACAAAATCTTCCATTATTTGGATCTAGAATATCTTCGCTACTTGAGTTTACATAATCATAGTCTTCTACAAAAAATCCTTCTGGAAATATAGATGTTGGTGGTCTCCCCTGTTTTATATTCAGTTTATATCCAGATTTCATTTGAGTGATACTACCTCTACCATCTTTTTTGGAATATGCATATGGTCCATAAATTGGATTGCCATCATATGCCCAACCAATGATTGGAGAGTGATTTATTGAAGATACTTCAATATTATTTGATTTCCTTAAATCTTTTTTCCCATATAATTTTTCTCCGTTAGAATCTATAGAATGTATAGTCTCCCTCAGACCTCTTGGAGCATATATGTAAGAAGATTGCAGACCTTTACTGGAATCAACTCCATTAGAAAGAACAGTATCGTCAAATTCTACATTTGATATATTTTTTTCAAAAAGGTTGACACTCCAGGATTTTACTATTGGATTTAAATTTGCATCCTGTCCCGAAGGTTCAATATTTACAAAAGTTTCTTGAGTAAATCCAAATCCACCACTTATTACATTAATATCTCGTAAAAATCCGTTCTCAATTATAGGAGTTAAAACTGCACCTGTACCATTACCTATAATTATCAAATCTGGTGGAGAGGTATACCCACTACCCTGATTCAATATGACTACATCTACAATTTCTCCGTTGTTTACTACTGTTTTTGCTTGAGCATTGACACCAAAGTTAAATTCAACAATTGGATCTCTATTATAATTGATTATCTCAGAAGATCCATATCCAACACCTCCAGAAGATACATGTACTCCTGAAATTTCTCCTCTGAAAATAGGTTGAACAACAACTTCAAATGTTTCTCCACCAATAGAAGAAATACCAACTTTACTTATGATGTCTACTCTAATTTTTTGGTAATTAAATATGCTAATGCCACTGCCTTTTGAACTCAGATTTACATACTTTCCTTCAATGTAGTTTTTCTGTTCATCATCACTTTCACTAACTTCAGATAACTTAAACTCGTCATCATTTAACTTTTTCACGTAATATTCTTTACTTAATTCCAATCCACCAATAGTACTTCCAGTTGATGAAACATATTCTACTATTTCCCCAGATTCATATCCATGATTTTGGAGGGTAATGCATTTTTTCTGTAAATTTACATTATTTTCTCTTATTGCTCTTCTCTTATTTTGGTAATTTTGACCCGAATTAAGAATATTGAAAGATTCGACTGTAAATTTCTTCTCTATAGATTCGATAATGTGATCACCAACACCCAATGCAGTTAAATTTACTGGATTTGAACCTGAAATAGAGTCATCTCTTGTATTGTATAGAGAAATTGTATATTCATCTTTGGATTCCACAAAATAATTTGAACCATTAGATAATCCACCGACAGACTGCTGGTCATTTGTTATATAAACAACTTGTTCTCCTGTTTTAAATTTGTGATATCCGGAGAATATAATTTTATTGTCTGTAGTTGAAATTCCCACAGAATTGAATTTTTCAAAATGTCTAGATCTCACCATATTTGGAGATACTAATGCCCCAGAACCATTTCCACCAGTAATTGTTACGATTGGTGATTCTTGGTAATCAAATCCAGGATTTATAATTCTAAGCTCACTTAAAGATCCTGATACATCTAAAAGTGCTTCAGCACCAGTTCCAAATTTATCAGAAATTGTCAAATCTGGCGGATTTATAACATCAAAGTCAAATCCAGGAGAAAGTACGTCAATTTTCTCAATTTCTCCAAATTTTATACAATCAAAAGATTTGTAATTTAAAATTTCTACACCATTTATCATTATTCCAGTAAAACCTGGACTTGTTTCCACTTTTTTTGAAATTTTTTCTGGATTTTTTAATTTTCTAAGTAAATTTTGGTTATCTAAAGACTTTTCTCTTAATTCATATGGTTCAAGTGTATTATTATTAACAATTTTATCAGAATCTAAAGAAATAAATATAGAATTTTCAATATTTGAGAGACTGAGTGCAAATTTTACTTCAGTTGAAGAAATTCTTTTGATAAAATATTGCCCAGGATCAAATAAAGATGATAATGTTCTCTCAACAACAGTAAATCCATCTAAAGATGCATCAGAATCTTCAATTCTTTGCACTTCTACCTCTGGTTTATAGAAAACTGAGTCTCCAGTGTAAAATCCATGATCATTTATGTCTGAAATTGCGAAAATTTCTTCTCCTTCTTGAAAATTTCCAGAAAAATACAATTTTCTCTCGGCATTTTCTCTTAAATTTGAAGGAATTGATGATGATGCTATCAAATATTCCTCTTCTTCATTATGTTTGTATAAATTTTGAACATTTGTGATATAATTATCATCATATTTAAGAATATTTCTCTTAATTTTTACATAATTTGCATCTAGTGAGGAATTGCAGCGTACTGAAATCACTTTTTCTGATATAATATCAGTTATTTTGCCCGAAACAATTTCTTGAGATGTGGAAATTACCTCAAATTGGTCATTCACTATGAAATCGTGAGAATTTTTTAGAATTATTTGGTAACTATTATCAAACTCAGCAATTAAATCAATATTTTTAATATCAAACGATGGAGAAGTGTTGTAAATCCAGTTATCATTCTTAAAATCTTCTTCATAATATCCCAAGTGCTTGAATTTGACTGAAAGATTTTTATGATAACCATAGGTATCATCAGGAAATTCTACTTTTTCTGGTATTGAGTGAATTCTTACCTTAATAGTATCGTCACCAGACTTTGCATATGCAAATGTATTGATACTAACTGGAGTCGCATCTAAAATTTTTGATGAAACATTTCTACAACCAAAGAATTGATTGAGAGATTTCATCTTATAAGACACCACACCGTTACTTAAATTGTCATAAGTTACATATATCTCACCCTTTTCTGGGAAACCTATAGTAGAATCTACAGTAATTGTTGTTGCGCCACTCTCTATATTGCCAATAACTCTTGTTTGTGGATGTACTTTAAAGTCTCCATAGATAGAACTCTTTAAACCACTATCTCTGTTAGAACCAAGACCAGAGTCTAACTTTGCTTTATAATATATTTCTCCAGTATTTGAGTCATCTATTTTTTCAACACCTGTAATTGGTGCAAATGCTTCTCCTATTATATCTTTGTATGGATCTTGACATAGTGTAGATAGGCTTAGCTTATCGGGATTTCCAGAAATAACTTCCAAAATTATTTCATCGAATGTCTCATAGTTGGAATTTGATGGGGTAAGGAGAAAATCTTTAGGAGTTAGGATTTCAACTTTCTCTCCATATAATAGTTTGAATAGTAATTCAAATCCAACTTCAGTTCCTTTTGATGAATAAAAATCTCTACTATTTTGAATAAAGATATTTTCATCAACTGAGTAGTCAAATTTTTTATTTTCTAGTCCAGGTAAAAGCTGATGTTTTAATTTAAGTAATAGTTCTTTTAAAAATAATGAACTGAGATTATGAATAGTTGCACCGGATGCATGCTTACTGATATTTGTAGATTCAAATGTAAGATCTCCCATCTTATCTTGATCTCTGTATCCAGAAATACCACTAAATCCTCTCACACATCCAGTAAACGAGAAACGAGTTTTTCCCGTATATGTGATAATTTCATCATCTATCTTGAGAAGTCCATAGGCATCTGGAAATCCATTTGTTCCAGTATAGGAAGTGGATGGATTGATTCTTATCGTTCTGTCACCAAACCCAATATCTCCCTGTAAAATTGCAGATTCTGTGCAATTGGTCAGTTCGTCTAACTTTACATACTTGTCTATGTTCTGAATTAAATCATATGGACCACCAGGATACTCTTGACCAGTGTAATACTGCTGCAAGAACTCTTCAAAAAGAGGATATTCTTCACGAACATATGTTGGAATCTGGCTCTTTAAAACCTGACTGATTTTAATTCTTTGAGACATGTTTCTAATTATACTCTACTTGGACGAACTAAAGAATATGAACCGTAGCTTGATGATACGATATAGTTTGATGCTGATGGATCTAATCCAGATGATATATTATCAATGATAGTTTCAAATATACTATTACTAGTATCTAGTTGCAAATAAAGATCTTGCAAACCAATTACGTCGTTTGAGCTTGGGCACAGTGACATTTCAATTATAGATTGCCCATTCTTTAACATAGCTCCTGTTATATTGATCGGATTGAGAATAATAATTCCATTACCATAATTTATGGTACCAACATTCCTTTTTACAATTGTTGGTGTCAAAGAATTCTCTGATGGTAGTGTGAACAAAAATAGAGATCCTGTCTCTAAGTCAGCATTTGGTAAATCACTTAGGTATACATCTGAGTTTATACCATCAACTTTAAATGCTGTTGTTTTAAGATTATACCCATCAGTAGATTTTATATGAAAACTATTTCCAAATCCAATAGCATACTCTGCAAAACTATTTAAAACTGGTCTTAAATCTCTTCTAATAGAAATTGATGTAATATTAGATGTAATACCTTGATGACTATCGTCGATAATCTTTAGGAATTTACTATACTTAAATCTAGATCCATAACGATTCAATTCAGATGAATTTGCATACTTACTTGCATTATTTTGAACAATAGTAGATACATCTAAATCAGTTACTTGATTTGAGTTATAATAAATTTTTGAATCAACTTCAATGTAGAGATATTTGAGGTCAAGTATCTCAGGAACAATTCCTGTGACAGCATATTTCTTTAACCTAAGCTTAATTTCTTGCTTTGCTAAGTTTGATAGGAAATCTCCAGTTTTTGGTTTAATGCTGATAAACACCTTTCCATATTGTGGAGGAACTAACTCTTCTCCACCAAATACAGATATTGACTCAGTTTCTGGGTATATTTTACTTGGTATTAATACCTCATAATCTTGTGCAGTAACAGCTCTATTTTGTGTGCCGTATATTCTTGGCGCATACTTTCGAATTGACTCTACAGATTCGATAGATGTTCCACCATATGATGGGGAAATAGTTGATATTGCAGATATGCCTTGTGTAGCATTATATTCTGCACCATTTCGTATATAATACAAACTACCAGTAAATGCAAATCCACTTATACCATTTGCAGCTTCTCCATGAGATGTGATATACTCTGCGGTAATATAGTTACTATCATCTAATTTATCACCAAAAATTCCATCACCAAAGAAGATTTCATATCTCTCATCTGATGACTCTTGAATATAAAAAACCTTTGAGTTATTTTGTAAGTTTAGAATATCAGTATATAGATTATATGTTGTTGAAGTAGTTGATTGCTCACTATTCTTTACAGATACATTGATTAAATCAGTATCGATACCGACATTTGGTAATAGAAATTTCTGCCTTGGATTTCTTGTAGAAAATGTAAAAGAAGAACTTAAGAAAGTTCCTTCATATATTTTTATGCTATCAAATAATGCAATACCGTTTACGACAGGAACAGTGATATCATTTAATATTGAATACACATAAGATTGATTTCCAATACCAGCACTGGATATTGCAACAGGTCCTTTTCTTAAGGTGATCGTTGAAGGTGCAGGTACAATATTAGTTGCATCAACATTAAAACTTATATTTGCAGATGAAGCTTTTCTTGACTTTGGCAGATATCCAATATTCTTTGCCAATGATACTACATTCTCTCTTAATGTTGCACTATCAATAAAAACTTCATTTGTTACCATATTTGCATTATACGATGTGATATACGTATTGTATGCAAGTAAATTAATGATAGTCGATAAGTTTGAACCTTCAAAATCATAATCCGTAAAATCCGAATTTGATTTTAAATAATCTTTTAATAATTCCTTAATTTGTTCAAAATCTAAACTTGTAAAATTGATAAGTGACATCTTCTTTATCTAGTTGGCTGTAAAACAAATTCTAACTGCTGGATTTGTGAATTAATATCAATCCCAATGATTTCATATACAATTGATACATTAAATTCACCATTGTCATAATCTGAACCTACATCAACTTCGATTAATTTCACTCTTGGTTCATAATTTATAATGGAATTCTCAATTTTATCTTTGAGGATGTTTGCACTAAAGGTATCTATGTTCTCAAACAATGATGCGGTAACATCCGTACCAAAATCATAGTCAAAAAATTTCTCACCAAATTGGGTATACACAATATTCCGAACACTTCGGGCAATTGCAGTCTCATTCTTTACTGGAAATATATCATCAGTTAATGGGTTCTTCTTAAATGATAAACTAATATCCTTAAACCCCTTACTGACCCTTTCTAGTGGCATTTAAATTTATAAATCTTCTTTTTTATTTATTCCCTTTTTTTCAGATTTTTTCTGCTTCAAGTACTTATCACTACTTACTTCCGTAATTAGTGTCATTCCTGATTCAATAAAATTTTTGCTTTTGTCAACTGGTGAATTGCCCATAATAGTCTCCGAGATACTACTGTAAGAACTTTTGTATGGGGTTTCTATCCCGCTGCTCAGATGTATTTATCAAAGAGCTACGTCGCGCCGTATAAACCCCTATATAAAAAAATGAGAGCGCCCCATTGAGACACTCTCATAAACACTTAACCTTTCCCTTGTCCTCGATAACGCTTTCGAGCTTTGTTACGTGAACTGGCAGCATACTTTGTATGTTTCCCAGCACCTTGTCTTGTGTTCTTGGGAGTTGGTACAATTAAATCGCCAGTCTTACTTCGCATTGCCATAATTCTTTACCTCAAATAATACGAGTCTTTTCATGTCCGACACGAATGCGTGGATCACAGAGAATACTAAAACCAGCTTTCTTTGCATCTAAACAAAAACTGACATCCTCGCCACACATGTCCTGCACTTCACCACTCTCAAATACTTGCATCTTAGGTGCAAACCATGGATATGGTAATCCCTTATCCTCAAATACTCCCTTCCGAATTAACATCCACCCAAATCCTGCATAATCTACAGTGAATGGTTCGGTACGACCACTTAGACTTGTTAATGTCTCGTGATTCATTACCCCACCGTTATCCTTGAATCCATTCTCATCCATCCAATGTGCAACACTCGATGACTTGCCATCTTCTGTACAATACCATCCAGTCGTAATTGCATTCTTCTTTCCTTCCTCAGGTTCTGCTAATGCACATAACTGCCAGAATTTCTCCGTGTTGAATACAATATCACTATCAATCCATAATTGATAATCATACTCTAACTTACCGTCCCATGGCTCTTGGTCGGGTCCCCTCAATACATTGGCACCCAAACATTTGCAACGGGCGAAATTTACCATTGAACTGTAATCTTGACTAATCTGTATAGCCATTCCATTCTGTACTAAGTCAAAACATAATTGCACAAAATTTTTGAGAAATGTATACGATACTCCCCTGCCTGGAAGGCAAAATACAATCGTCTTCCCTCTCATACTCTCTTTGATACTCTCGTAATCCCACTCAGGCTCTGATACACTCACAGCAGCGGCATCCTCCTTGATACTGAATCCTTTAGACATAATCTTTCAATGACTACTCCGTAATTATAACAAATTTATATATACCTGTCAATATTGTTACCCTTGACCACCCTTTTATATCCCACGGATTTTTTTCTGAAACCTTATACAAAAACCCTTTTTGGGTGGCAAAAATTTTTGGCGTTTTTTTATATACATCGCGTTTTGTCACCTCTGTAGGTTAGGGATGTTTGCTTTTTTTAATACGCGCAAATATAAACAATTAACAATAAATCGTAATTACTGTGTATTACTAATAGATAGTGATTTGCTATGTATTACTAATAGATAGTGATTTGTTATTTGATAATTAGCAGATTACTATTTGATAATTAAGCGATTGCTATGTAATAAGAATAGATAGCAATCGCTTATATATTACTATATTGTGGATAGTCAATATTAATAGTCTGCCCATTCTGCTAGCATTTCATTCAATCGCGCAACGTCCAAATCAGCATGCTTCCAATACACACCATCAGGAGTAACTGCACCGTAAAGTTCAACTAATTGGTGCGAGAGTGACTTATAACCGTGCTCCGCAAACATACGAGCAAGGTTATACATTCCCTCATCATTACCCAACCAGAGAGCAACATTCCAGGTTTCGTAGTTTGCCCAACCGTTGCAAGTTTGAGTGCTCATAATTCAGGGGGAAGATGTAAAGAATGGGGAGCGTTGCCTAGTCAAGGAGAACAGCAGCGTGATCGTTAGCGAAGCGGCGAGCGTTACAGGCAGCGATCTGCCATGCGGGACGCCCTGCTGAGGGTTCAGGGAACGCTGCGGAAATGGCAGCATCGACGCCCTGGTGGATGGAGCGTTCAACCCATACGTGGGAACGATCAGAGAGGGAGCAAGCGGGAGAGAAGGGCATTGGAAGAACGGGGGGAGAGATACATGGGGGCGACGATGCCCCCGCTGTGTTGTGGTGCTTAGGGGAACATCAAGTCGGTAAAGCGCTCGGAGTGCCATGCCCGCAACTCGCCTAGGTCGATTCGCTCGCCCATCAGGCGTCCGTAGTC
>MDSV01082174.1_pt1 | contig 36913 bp, 33 predicted proteins | sample 810851 | NCBI WGS metagenome assembly MDSV01 (sample SAMN05326640, study PRJNA326480) | marine metagenome | isolation source: seawater | place: Atlantic Ocean: North East | collected 2012 | reverse complement strand
CATTATACAAAGATATAAGGGACTTGGAGAAATCAATGCCTCTCAGCTGTGGGAGACGACTATGAATCCTGAACATAGAACATTAAAAAAGGTTACAATTGATAATGCAGCAGAAGCAGATAGAGTCTTTTCTATGCTTATGGGTGATGAAGTTCCTCCTAGAAGAGAGTTTATAGAAGCTAATGCTAAGTATGCAAATATTGATGCCTAAAAATAACTAAATTATAAGAATAGATGAAGATTACAATAGTAGGTGCTGGAGCTGTAGGAGCTAGTTGTGCAGAATACATTGCAATTAAGAATTTTGCATCTGAAGTAGTATTAGTTGACATCAAAGAGAATTTTGCTGAAGGAAAAGCAATGGATTTAATGCAGACCTCTTCTTTGAATGGGTTTGATACTAAGATTACTGGAAGTACTAATAATTATGCTAATTCTGCAGGTAGTGATATTGCTGTTATAACTTCAGGAATTCCTAGAAAGCCAGGAATGACTAGAGAGGAGTTAATTGGTATTAACGCAGGAATTGTCAAGTCAGTTGCTAAAGAGTTAATTTCATACTCACCTGAAGTGATTTTAATTATTGTAAGCAATCCTATGGATACCATGACTTATTTAACTCATAAAGTTACTGGTTTGCCTAAAAATAGAATTATTGGTATGGGTGGAGCTTTGGATACTGCTAGATTTAAATATAGATTAGCAGAAGCAATGGAATGTCCTGCATCTGATATAGATGGTATGGTAATTGGAGGTCATTCAGATACAGGTATGGTTCCCTTAACAAGAATTGCTACTAGAAATTCTGTAAGAGTCTCTGAATATTTATCTAATGAGAGATTACAAAAAGTTTTAGAAGATACAAAAGTGGGAGGGGCAACCTTAACATCTATGTTAGGTACTTCGGCTTGGTATGCTCCTGGTGCAGCTGTTTCTAGTTTAGTTCATTCTATCGCGTGTAATCAAAGAAAGATGTTTCCTTGTTCTGTTTTACTTGATGGCGAATTTGGTATAAATGGATTATGTATTGGAGCTCCAGTCATCTTAGGTAGAAATGGTGTTGAATGTATAGTTGATATTAAGCTTAACAATGATGAGCTTAATCATTTAAAAAATTCTGCTGAAGCTGTGAAGGCAACAAATGATTTACTTGATAATCTAAATATTTAATTTTTTTGATATAAAGTTGTGCAAATCATAAAACTTATTATTTTTGCACTCAATTTTAAGTAAAAGAGTATGAAAAAAGGTATCCACCCTGATAATTATAGATTGTGCGTATTTAAAGACATATCAACTGATTATGCAATTTTAACTAGATCTTGTGCAGAAACTAAAGATACTATTAAGTGGGAGGATGGTAAAGAGTACCCCTTATTTAAAATGGAGATATCTTCTGATTCACACCCGTTTTTTACAGGAAAGGCTAAGGTAATGGATACAACTGGTAGAATTGATAAATTTAAGAATAAGTACAAGAAATTTCAAAAATAATAGTCTTAGTTAGATATATGTAATGAGCCTGCACATTGTTGTGGGCTTTTTTATTTAACTTTGCCTAATATGAATGTTATACTTTTTAATAACACCCCCTCTAATTATTATCCGCTAAGTTTTACTCGTCCTATAGCCTATTTTAGGATAGGAATTTTAACAATTAAAGAGAAGTGGGAGTATTTTTATGGAGCTGTTTCTGTAAAAACTGAAGATTATTTATCGGAAAAATTTCCTTTAAAAATTACTAAAGATAATCTTTGGATTGATGCAAGAGTTCTTCCAAAAAAAGAATTAATTACTGAATTAGATAATCTAAGAGTTGGAGAAGCTTTAACCAAGGATGGAGAAATTATTGCTTTTAGAAATGGTAGCTTTGACACTAAGAAATTGAATATAATTGATTCTAATTCGAATTTTAATTTTGTTCATAATATATGTGATATTTTTACTTTAAATGGTCAAGAAATAAAGAATGATTTTGATCGAATGTATAGTGAGGATAAATTAAAAACTCATACTTCTTCAGAAAAATTAGAACAAATTAAATCTTCTTATATAAAGATTGGAAATAATCCTATTTGGGTTGAAGAGGGGGCTAAACTACAATATTGTATTCTTAATACAACTGAAGGTCCTATATATATAGGTAAAGATGCAGAAATTATGGAAGGAGCTATTATTAGAGGTCCTTTTGCTATGTTAGAAAAATCAGTAATAAAAATGGGAGCAAAGATTTATGGATCAACTACAATAGGACCTTATTCTAAAGTTGGTGGGGAGGTCAATAATGTTGTTTTCTTTGGATACTCATCTAAAGCTCATGATGGATTTTTAGGCAATTCAGTTATTGGTGAGTGGTGTAATTTAGGAGCAGATACGAATAGTTCTAATCTTAAAAATAACTACACTGAGGTTAAGTTATGGGATTATAATAAAGAAAATTTTAAGAATACTGGTTTGCAGTTTTGTGGATTAATAATGGGAGATCATTCTAAGTGCGCAATAAATACAATGTTTAATACTGGTACAGTAGTTGGTGTGAGCGCTAATATTTTTGGATCTGGTTTTGCTAGAAATTTTATACCATCATTTAGTTGGGGAGGAAATGCAGGGTTTTCTATTTATAGACTTTCAAAAGCTTTTGATGTTGTTGAAAAAGTATTTTCTAGAAGAAACCTTAAATTAGATTCATTAGAAAAAGATATTCTTACATGTGTCTATAATATGACAAAATGCTATCGCAAAGAATAGTATCTGCCAAAAAGACTATCTTTATACTTATGGCACACTAATTGCATTACATAATATTAACAATAGTTTATATATGAAAAAAGACATAAGAATTAGTTCATTAAATTTATCAGAATTATTAAATGAAGATACAGAATTTTTGCCCTTAATGAGTGATGAGGATGAAGCAAAAATATCTAAAGAAAATGCTCCTGATGTTTTGCCAATATTACCGCTAAGAAATACTGTTTTGTTCCCTGGCGTAATTATTCCAATTACTATAGGAAGAGATAGGTCTGTCAAGCTTATCAAAGATGCAGAAAGCGGAAATAAAGTTATTGGTGTAGTTGCACAAAAGGATTTTGATATAGAACTACCTAGTAAAAGTGATTTACATGAAGTTGGAACAATCGCAACTATACTTAAGACACTAAAGATGCCTGATGGTAATATTACAGTTGTTATTCAAGGTCGTAAGCGCTTTAGGATTGATGAAATGGTGCAAGAGGAACCTTATTTTAAAGCAAATATTACAGAATTAAAAGAAGTTAAACCTGATAAAAAAGATGATGAGTTTTCTGCTTTAGTATCTTCAGTTAAAGATTTGTCATTAAAAATTATTGACGCTTCTCCAAACATTCCTAGTGAAGCTGCAATAGCAATTAAGAATATTAAAAATTCATCATTTGTAATAAACTTTGTTTCTTCCAATATGAATATAGGACTTCATGAAAAGCAGCTGTTGTTACAAGAGATTGATTTAAAAAAAAGAGCAATTTCTTCATTAGAACTTCTAACAAAAGAATTTCAAATGTTAGAAATGAAGAATAAGATTCAGTCAAAAGTTCAGACTGATTTAGATCAGCAGCAAAAGGAGTATTTTTTGAATCAACAAATGAAAGCAATACAGGAAGAATTAGGTGGAACTGGATCCCATAAAGAAGTAGAAGAGATGCGAAAGCAAGCTTCTAAGAAAAAATGGAATAAGGAAATTGAGAATGCATTTGAAAAAGAGTTAAAGAAATTACAAAGAATGAATCCTTCAATGTCAGATTATGCAGTGCAAAGAAGTTATATTGAGCTTATTCTTGATCTACCTTGGGAAAAAGTTACTAAAGATAATTTTAATTTAAGTAAAGCTAGAGAAGTTTTAGATAGAGATCATTTTGGTCTTGAACAGGTAAAAGATCGAATTATTGAGCATTTAGCAGTATTAAAATTAAAAGGAGATATGAAGTCTCCTATTCTCTGTTTATTTGGTCCACCTGGAGTAGGAAAAACTTCATTGGGCAAATCAATAGCAGAAGCACTAGGAAGAAAATATGAGCGAGTTTCATTAGGAGGCTTGCGTGATGAAGCTGAAATTAGAGGTCATCGTAAAACATATATTGGAGCAATGCCTGGTCGGATTATTAAATCAATTAAAAAGGCAAAATCTTCAAATCCAGTTTTTGTTCTAGACGAGATTGACAAAGTTACAAGAGATAATCATGGTGACCCATCCTCAGCACTTCTAGAAGTTTTAGACCCAGAGCAAAATGAAAATTTTCATGATAATTATTTAGAATTAGATTATGATTTATCGAAAGTTATGTTTGTTGCAACTGCAAATTCATTGTCAACAATCCAGCCTGCACTTAGAGATAGAATGGAAATAATTGAGATGACTGGTTATACTATTGAGGAGAAAGTTCAGATTGCAAAAAGACATTTGCTTCCTAAGCAAATAATATCACATGGTATCTCTTCTGATTTATTTACTATTTCTGATAAGATTTTAGAAAAGATTATAGATCAATATACTCGAGAATCTGGTGTAAGAAATCTCGATAAGATGATAAGTAAATTAATTAGAAATGTAGCTAAGTCTATAGCAATGGATCAGACATTCGATTCTTCTCCTGGGACAAAAGTAGTTGAGGAAGTTTTAGGAGCCCCAAAGTATGATAGAGATAGAGTAACTGATAATACAGTTGCTGGAGTAGTTACTGGATTAGCTTGGACGGCGGTTGGGGGTGATATTCTTTTTATTGAAAGTAGTCTAAGTAGAGGTAAAGGAGAATTATCAGTAACAGGTAACCTAGGTAAAATAATGAAAGAATCCGTTACAATTGCTATGAAGTATCTTAAAGCTCATTCATATAATTATGAGTTAAGTTATGATATTTTTGATAAATGGAATGTTCATGTACATGTTCCTGAAGGGGCTACACCTAAAGATGGTCCTTCTGCAGGAATTACTATGTATACTTCTTTAGTTTCATCATTTACACAAAGAAAAATAAAAGAGAATATTGCTATGACAGGAGAGCTTACATTAAGAGGTAAGGTGCTTCCTGTAGGTGGTATCAAAGAAAAAATATTAGCTGCTAAACGCTCAGGAATAAATGAAATAATTTTATCAAAGAAAAATAAAAAAGATATCTTAGAGATTAATGAACGCTATGTTAATGGCATGACTTTTCATTATGTAGATACTTTGGATGAGGTAATTGATATTGCTCTTTTAAAAGAAAAAGTTGAAGAAGCTATCGAGATTAATTAGTATTATTGTATTGTATAATAACACTACAAGAATCGTTTTATAGCTAATGAGAAAAATATTTTTTTTTCTAACACTTATTTCCCCTTTGCTGTTTTTTGCTCAAAATGGTGGGCAAACTGCATTTTCTTTCGTAAATATTAATCACTCTCCAAGAGTTGAAGCGATGGGAGGTAGTGCAATAGCTGTCTTTGATAATGATGTTTCTTTGTCTCAGACCGTTCCTTCACTCTTAAATAATGATATGCATAATGAGTTATGCTTCACTTATGGAGATTATTTTTCAGATATAAATCTAATTTCATTTTCATTTGCTAGGGCTTTTAAAATAGGTGTTTTAGGAGTTACTGTAAAAGCTATTAGTTATGGTGATTTTGATAGAAATGATGAATCTGGATATAGCCAAGGTTCCTTTACAGCTAATGACCAGGTATTTACTCTTGGAATTGGCAGAAAATTACATGATAGAATTTTTTTAGGATTAAATTTAAATTTACTAAATTCTATTTATGATAATTTTAATTCATTTGCTTTGTCCTCAAATATTAGTGTCAGCTATCTTAATCCTGATAAGAAATTAACTTCTACTTTACTTGTTAAGAATCTTGGTCGGCAGTTGGATCCCTATCTTTATGAAAAAGAGGATTTGCCTTTTGAAATGGAAATCGCAATCAGTAAAGAATTGGATCATCTTCCTTTTAGGTACCATTTAACATATAATCATCTTAATACTTTTGATATTAATTCTCCTTATAAATTAACAAGTCAAACAAATCTTGAGACTGGAGAATTAGAAATAAAAGATGAAAGTATTGCAAAAACAGCTTTAAGGCATTTTATTATTGGCGGGGAGTTAAATCCTTTCAGAAAAAGTTTATTTGTTAGAGGTGGTTTTAATTTTCAAAGAAGGTTTGATTTATCAGCTATTAATCGACCTTCAATGGTTGGTTTTTCTTGGGGTTTAGGCTTTAGAGTATCAAAATATTTTTTTGATTATAGTAGGTCTGCTTATCATCTATCTGGTGTTCCAAATAATTTTAGTATTGCAACAAATTTGAGTACTTTTGGACTCTAATGAGCTTAAAATTTAACATAGCTATTGATGGGTATTCTTCTTGTGGAAAAAGTACAATTGCAAAATCTATAGCAAAAAAATATGCAATGCGGTATATTGATACTGGTGCAATGTATCGTGCAATTACTTTATATTGTTTGAGGAATGGAATAATTAAGGATAAATTAGTTAATCATAAGAAATTGATAAATTTGTTAGATCATTTATCAATTAATTTTAAGTTTAATACAATTACAAATGATTCAGAAACTATTTTAAATTCAGAGAATGTTGAAGGTTTAATTAGAGGTTTAGAAGTTTCAGATAATGTTTCTATAATTGCTCAAATTAAGCAGGTCAGAGAAAAACTTATATTATTGCAACAAAAGATTGGATTAAATAAGAATGTAGTTATGGACGGTAGAGATATTGGAACTATAGTTTTTCCTGATGCTAAGTTAAAATTATTTGTGACTGCTCGTGCTGAAATTCGTGCAAAAAGAAGATATAATGAGTTGATTAGTAAAGGTTGTAATGTTTCGTTTTCTTCAATTTTAAATAATATAAATATCAGAGATCAACATGATATAAATAGAAAGATTAATCCACTTGTCGCAGCAAAAGATGCCGTGTTAATTGATAATTCAGATTTGTCAATTAAAGATCAAAATATTATGATTGAAGGTTTGATAAATGATAAAAAATAATGAAAATTACAATTGATAATAATTCTGGTTTTTGTTTTGGTGTAGTTTATGCTATCGAAATGGCTGAGGAAATTTTAAAAAGTGAAGATACTTTATATTGTTTGGGAGATATTGTTCATAACAATAAAGAAGTTGAGCGTCTGCATGCGCTAGGTTTAAAAGTAATTAATCATAAACAGTTACAGAAATTGAAAGATTGTAAGGTGTTAATTCGTGCTCATGGAGAACCTCCTTCAACTTATGAATTAGCTTTGAAGAATAATATTCAACTTTTAGATGCATCTTGTCCTGTTGTGCTTAAATTGCAGAACCAAATTAAGGGTGGATATGAACAGATTAAAAGTCTTAATGGTCAGGTGATTATTTTTGGAAAGGAAGGGCATGCAGAGGTAGTTGGTTTACTTGGGCAGACAGATAATAATGCTATTGTTGTTGCTTCTATAGATGACTTAGAAAAAATTGATTTTACAAAATCTATATATATATATTCCCAAACTACTAAAAGTCCTAAAGCTTATGAAGAAATTTCTATTGAGATAGAGAAGAGGGTTAGGATGTTAAATAATACTAATATTCAATATATAGTTAATGATACTTTATGTCGTCAAGTTTCTAATCGTGAACCTCAGTTAAAACAATTTTCTAATATTAATGATGTAATTATTTTTGTGAGTGGAAGAAAATCTTCAAATGGCAAGATGTTATATCAGTCTTGCAAAGATGAAAATAAAAATTCTTATTTTATTTCTGATATTGATGAGTTAGAATCTGATTGGTTTGTTGGAGTAGAAACAGTAGGCATATGTGGCGCTACATCTACACCTAGATGGTTGATGGAAAGTGTTGAAAAAGCTATAGAAAAAATAGCTTAAGTAATTTTTTGTCATTTTTCATATTAAAATTGTATTTTTGCAAGCCTTTTCAGAATGGAGGTAAGGTATCGAAAAGGAAATAATATATTTAACCGCTCTTAAAGTTTAACCATCTAAGCCTTACTTAACTTAAGATACAATGAAAAAGACAAACATGTCAGAAGAGAAAAAGAAAGAAAATACAAAGAAAATAGTTGTTGATTCTAAAATAAGTGATGAGCAATCTGTGAAAGAAACTAAGAAGTCTGTCAAAGCTAATAAAGAATCTGTTAAGTCAGTTAATTCTGAAAAATTAAAAGATAATCAAGAAATCCCACAAGTTAATGAGCATAAAATAGTAGAAGTTACTGATACTGTAAAAGATGGAATAGAAGATAATTCTAAAAATGAAAGTAAGAAAGATATAAGTTCTGAAAAATTACAGTTAGAAGAAAAAAGCGAATTAAATGTAATACAAGAAGTTGATACAAAATCGGAAAAATTTAATTGGGAAGAAGCGGTTAAAGATGATATATATTCTCCAAATGAACGAGCAGATTTTGAGAAGGAATATATTTCTACTCTTACAGAGATTATTGATAAACAAGTATTGGATGGTACTGTTGTAACAATTACTGATAGGGAAGTAGTAGTCGATATTAATTTTAAGTCTGATGGTGTAATTTCATTTAATGAATTTAAATATAATCCAGAGTTAAAAGTGGGAGATTCGGTAGAAGTGCTTGTTGAAAAGCAAGAAGATAAGAATGGTCAATTAGTGCTCTCTCACCGTAGAGCTAGAGTGTTACGTGCTTGGGAGAAAGTAAATGAAGCATTAGAGACAGGTGAAGTTGTAAATGGACAGATTTCAAGTAGAACTAAAGGAGGAATGATTGTTGATGTGTTTGGTATAGAATGTTTTTTGCCAGGTTCTCAAATTGATGTTAAACCAATTAGAGACTATGATGATTATGTTGGTAAAAAAATGGAGTTCAAGATTGTAAAAGTTAATGAAGCTTTTAGAAATGTAGTTGTTTCTCATAAAGCATTAATTGAAGCTGATTTAGCAATTCAAACTAAGGATATTATGTCCAAATTAGAAAAAGGGCAAGTACTTGAAGGGACTGTTAAAAATATCACATCATACGGAGTCTTTGTCGATTTAGGGGGCATTGACGGTTTGATTCATATTACAGATTTATCATGGGGGCGAATTTCTCATCCAGAGGAAATTGTAACTTTAGACGAAACTATTAATGTTGTTATTCTTGAGTTTGATGAGGCAAAAAGTAGGATTCAATTAGGTCTTAAACAATTAGGAGCACATCCTTGGGATAGTCTAGACGAAAATTTAAAAGTTGGTGATGAGGTTGAAGGAAAAGTTGTAGTTGTAGCTGATTATGGAGTTTTTGTTGAATTACAAACTGGTGTTGAGGCTTTACTTCATGTTTCGGAGATGTCATGGTCAACTCATTTAAGATCTGCTAATGATTTCTATAAAAAAGGTGATATAGTTAAGGCGCAGATTATAACTTTAGATAAGGAAACTAGAAAAATGTCTTTAGGAGTTAAGCAGCTATCTCCCGACCCATGGAACGATATTGCAGCTAATTTTCCAGTAGGGTCTAAGCATAGTGTTTTAGTTAAAAACTTTACAAATTTTGGTATTTTTGTTGAGTTGGTTGAAGGTATTGATGGACTTGTTCATATTTCTGATTTATCTTGGACTAAGAAAATTAAACATCCTGCTGAGTTTACTAAAGTTGACACAAATTTAGATGTGATTGTTTTGGAAATTGACAAGAAAAATAGAAAAATTAGTTTAGGTCATAAGCAATTAGAGGAAAATCCTTGGGATGAATATGCTAGAAAGTTTGTTAGTGGTCAAGATTATGAGGCAACTGTTTCGGAAGTATTTGATAAGGGATCTATTATTACTTTGTCTGATCAAGTTGAGGCTTTTGTTCCTAAGCTTCATTGTGAAAAAGAAGATGGGTCCTCTATTACTGTTGGTGAAAAGTTAAATTTTAGGATACTTGAGTTTTCAAAAGAGAATAAAAAAATCTTAGCATCTCATTCTGCAATATTTAAGCAAGAACTTGAGAATCAAAGAAAAAAGTCAGCCGCTGCTACTAAGAAGGTAATGCAGAGAATGGAGAATGACAAACAACAATCTACTTTAGGTGATTTGGATACCTTGGCTGCATTGAAGGATAATATAGAATCTAATAAATAGTTTTGAAGGCCCTTTTGGGCCTTTTTTTTCTATTTTTGTTAAGTTAATGATAGAAGAAAGAGAAATATTGAACAAAGAATCTATTGTTGTTACAATTGAAAGATTGTGTCATCAATTGATTGAAGTTCATAAAGATTTTGATAATACAGTTTTAATTGGAGTTCAACCAAGAGGAACTTACCTGAATAATAGAATTATCAATAAGTTAGAATCTATTGTTTCTAATAACGTTATTAAATCAGGAAATGTAGATATTTCATTTTATCGAGATGATTTAATGAGAAGAGATAATCCTATTGTACCTGAAGTGATGGATATAAATTTTTCTTTAGAAGGAAAAAATGTGGTTTTAATTGATGATGTTTTATATACAGGAAGATCAATAAGATCAGCAATTGACGCTCTTATGACATTTGGTAGACCAAAATCTGTTGATTTATTAATTTTGATTGATAGGCGTTTTAGTAGAGATTTACCAATTCAACCTAATTATGTTGGTAAAACAATTGATACTATTTCGTCTGAAAAAGTAATTGTTGAATGGGAAGAGAATACAGGAATTGATAGAGTTTTAATCAGAAAGTCAATATAATGAGTTATTTATCAGTTGAACATCTATTAGGAATAAAGTATCTTTTAAATTCAGACATTGACTTAATTTTTAAAACTGCAGATAATTTTAAGAAAATAATAAATCAACCTATAAAAAAGGTGCCTTCTTTAAGAGATATTACAATTGCCAACTTATTTTTTGAGGATTCAACTCGTACAAAATTATCTTTTGAATTAGCTGAAAAAAGACTTTCAGCAGATGTTATAAATTTTGCTTCTGGCTCATCTTCAGTAAAAAAAGGAGAAACCCTTTTAGATACAGTTAATAATATTTTAGCTATGAAGGTTGATATTATTGTATTACGTCATCCTAATCCTGGGGCCTCAGTTTTTCTTTCTAGAAATGTAGATGCTAGTATAGTCAATGCTGGTGATGGTACTCATGAACACCCTACTCAAGCATTGCTTGATGCCTACTCAATTAGAGAGAGGTTTGGTGAAGTTTTAAATAAGCGTATTGTAATTGTTGGAGACATCTTACATTCAAGAGTAGCGCTTTCAAATATTTACTGTTTACAAAAGCTTGGTGCAGAAGTTAAAGTTTGTGGACCTTCTTCTTTAATGCCTAAACATTTAGATTCATTAGGAGTTACACATTTTTCAAATTTAAAAGAGGCTTTAGAATGGTGTGATGTTGCAAATGTTTTACGAATACAACTAGAGAGACAAGATGTAAATTATTTTCCATCTTTAAGAGAATATACTATGCAATATGGGATTAATAAAAAGCTGCTTGATAGTTTGAAAAGAAAGATAATAATTATGCATCCTGGCCCAATAAATCGAGGAGTTGAATTAAGTTCTGATGTTGCAGATTCAAAACATGCTATTATTCTTGATCAAGTTGAAAATGGTGTGGCTATTAGAATGGCAGTATTATTTTTATTAGCAGGAAAACTTCAAGAAAAATAATGGATATTAATCAAAAAACTTTAGTTTTTAAACTTGGTCAGAATAATAATATTACTGATTTAGATTTAAATTCTGAGATAAAATATTTTATTGCTGATCTTAGAGGAGTATCTAAAGAAGTTGCTGAGAGTATTACAAATAAATTTATTACATTTGGCAAATGTATTTCAGGTATTAATGGTTCTTTTGTAGTAGTTTGTGAGTTTTCTTTTGATGAGACTTTAACAATTGTTCCAACTTTACAAGAAGCTTACGATTATATTGAAATGGAAGAAATAGAAAGACAATTAGAATTATAGACTAAAAAAAAATAAATATGAGAAAAGTATTACTTATTTTAACTTTTATATTTTCAGCTGTTTATGCAAGTGCTCAATGTACTCCTGACCCTCAGTATACAGATCCAGGTATTTATCCTGATACTGCTACTGGTCTTGCTCCGGCATATATTAATCAGTCCTACTCACAAGATATTACTGTTATTACACCTAATGATACTGTTGTAGATATTTTAGGGCAAACAATTCCAGTAACTATTGATAGTATTAGTTTAACTTCTGTCTCAGGATTACCTCCAAATTTTTATTATGCTTGTAATCCTCCTAGTTGTGGTTTTCCTGGTGGCTCAATAAAGTGTGCAGAGCTTTATTCTTTGATAGACCCTTCATCTGCTGACATTGGGATATATCCTATTGTTTTTGAAACAACAGCGTATGCAAGTAATGTTCCTTTCGTAGGCACATATTCTCAAGATGATATTATTGATTATTACTATATAGAAATATCTGCTATGACATCAACAATTAATAAGTTTGATAATACATCATTTGAGCTTAAAGGATTTTATCCAAATCCTGTTATTAATCAAGCAAGTATACAGTTTATTTCAGGTCTTTCTGAGGATGTTACATTTACAATCTTTAATTTATTAGGAAAAGAGATAGAATCTAGAGTTCTTTTTTCTTCAATAGGTTTAAATACTCTAAATTTGGATTTTTCTTTATATTCTGATGGGATTTATGTGTATACATTATCTAATGGAGTTAAGCTTTTAACTGATAGAATTGTTGTAAAAAATTAATGCCATTTAAGTTAACAATTTTAGGTTGTAGTTCAGCTATTCCTTCAATTAATAAAAACCCAACCGCTCAATTACTTAATGTAAATGAGCGGTTTTTTTTAATTGATTGTGGAGAGGGAACACAGATCCAATTAAGAAAATATCAGTTAAGTTTTCAACGAATTAATCATGTTTTTATTAGTCATTTGCATGGAGATCATTATTTTGGTTTAATCGGGTTAATATCTAGTATGCATCTTTTGGGTAGAAATAAAGATCTTCATATTTATGCTCATAAACAATTAAAAGAGATTGTTGAATTACAATTAAAAGCATCAAATACTGAACTTAATTATCCTTTGTTTTTTCATGCTTTACCTGAAGATGAGGAAAGTATTATTTTAGAAGATGATAATATTAAAATAACTAATTTAATACTAGATCATTCAATTCAATGCTCGGGTTTTCTTTTTGAAGAGAAAAGAAGTCCTCGTAAAATTGTTAAATCTAAAATAGAAGAATATAAGATCCCATTTGATAAGATGAGTAGTTTAAAGGATGGAGCTGATTGGATCAATCCTCAAGGGGAGATTATCTCTAATAAAGTTTTAACTACTGAAAACTCTTCACCTCATAAGTATGCATTTTGCTCAGATACTAGATATAATGTGTCTTTAATTGAGAAAATTAAAGGAGTTGATTTATTATACCATGAAACAACGTTTATGAAAGCTTTAGAAGATAGAGCTATAGAAACAGGTCATTCTACTACTTATCAGGCTGCCACAATTGCAAAGAAATCACAAGTTAGGAAACTACTTATTGGCCATTATTCTCAAAGATATAAGAATCTAGAAGATTTGTTACATGAAACTCAGGATATTTTTTTTAATACTGCCCTTTCATTAGAAGGATTGGTAATTGATTTTAAAGAAATTTAGGGTTTATTTTTATTAATATATTTGCATTATTAATAACACTATGAAGAAATTTTTTTTTATCATATTTTTCTTAAACTTTATAGTTGGAAAATCCCAGATTAATTCTGATTCTGTTAGGTCATTTAATTGTTATCATGAAGGGGCTATTTTTTTAGATATTGTTTCTGGTTCGTCAGTAGATTGGTATTTTAATGATGATTCATTAGGACTAATTCCAGTATCTACAATGCAAAGTGTTTTCTTTAATGGTTTAGATACATTGTTTACTGAGTTTTGTGGAACCTATAAGGTAGTTTTTTTTGGAGATACCTCTTTCTACTATGTAGGATGTCCTTTAGGATCTGGAGGATCTCAGGATAATGTTAGATGTTTTGGGGATTCAACTGGTAAGTTAAAAAGAGTTGCTCATTCAGGTTCTCCACCCTATTATTATGAGTGGTATAAGAACGGTATTCAATATTCTTCCGGTCCTAATGACACATTGTTTAATAATCTTTTTGTTGGATCTTATACGATAGTAATTAATGATTCTATAGGATGTGTTGATTCATTAACTAGCAATATAGCTTCACCACTAGAGCTAAGTTTAGATACACTTTATACTACTGACATTAATTGCAGGGGTGATAATTCTGGTAGTTTTTCTTGTTCAATATCTGGAGGTAAAAGATACACAGTTTCTGAATTCTATGATTATTATGTAGTAAATTTAAACTCTAATGATACAGTTTCTTGGTTGACAAGAGATAGTGTTTCTTCAAATATTTTTTCGACATTAAACCCTTATGTTGTTACTTTTGATAGTTTATTTGCAGGAATTTATCTTCTTAGTGTTCTAGATTCTTTTGGTTGTATAAAGGAAATAACATTCCAAATTTTAGAACCAGTTGATTATATAGCCTATGGATCTACAACTAACTTGTTAGTTTGTGAGTCTGATTATGGATATTTTAAAATAGATAGTGTAATAGTAGATAGTAATTTAGGAAGTCAAAATATTTTCTTTGGTTTTGCATATGATTTGGTAAATGGAGTACATCTTGATTCAATTTATGCTACTTCTGGTTTTTATAATATATATATATATGATTCAACATATTTTTGCATTGATACGGTGCCAATTAGATGTGAGGCTTTATACGAGATTAAAGTTTTCGAGACAATTAATCCTGTTTTGTGTTTTGGAGATCAATCGGGTAGTGTAATTATTGATTCTATTACTAATGGCAACATGCCATATGATATTCAGTGGGGAGGCGTAAATAATACTTCTCTTGCTGCAGGAACATATTTACTTCAGATTGTAGACTCAATAGGTTGCTTGCATACAGAAACATATATCATTAATCAAGCAGATGAGATTGATCCAAATCCAGTTTTGTATCATCCTATCTGTTATTCCGATGCTAATGGAAGTATATCCATAGATGTATCTGGAGGTACCGGTCCATTAAGTTATTATTGGTTAAGTGGAACTGGTGTTGTTGATTCATTATATGGTTTAGTATCTGGTGTTTATTCTTTAGTTATAATTGATTCAGTAGGTTGTAATGATACTTTTAATATCTCTTTGGAAGCACCGCAGTTACTTGAATTAGATCTAATTATTTCAGACTCAGTTTTGACTTGTTTTAATGCATTAACGCTTGTTAATACTGTAATCTATGGAGGTTCATTGCCATATTCTGTAAACTGGAGTGATGGAGATACCAATCAGCAGAGAATTGTAGGTCCTGGTTATTATTCTGTTGAAATAACAGATAATTTTGGTTGTGTTATCAATGAGAGTTTTGTAATCTCAGCTCCTGATTCATTAGAGATTCTAATTTTAAATACTGATATAACATGTAATGAAGGTGGAACTGCTACTGTTACTGTAACGGGTGGTGTTCCTCCTATATCATTTTTATGGAGTACTGGCGATACTACAGAAATGTTAGATTCTTTATGGGGTCAGCAATATTGGGTAATTGTAACTGATTCATGTGGTGCCTCTGTAAGTGATACAATTAAATTAGAAAATTATTATTTGAATACAGTTGTATATTTTGATGATGTATCTCATACTGCTGAAGTTGAGATTGAAAGTACATCATCTATGGGTCCTTTCGAACATAAATGGTATAATAATTTAAATGATTCAATTGGTTTTGGAAATATTTCTCCTATTTTATGTGAAGGGATTTATTTTGTTTTAACAACTGACTTGTCTAATGAATGTAGTATTTTAGACACAATCTCAGTAGAATTCTCTATTTTATTAGGTCTTGTTGATTTAACTACTACAACAATTTATCCAGACTCTAATCTTTGGGGTTTTCCTCCTTATACTTATTTATGGAGTAATGGTGCAGATTCAATGCATGCTGATTTATGTCCAGGTGATCATTGGGTTGAAGTAACAGATGTTAATGCCTGTATTGTTAGAGAGGATTTCACAATTGATAATCTTGTAATTACATTAGATCCTGCATCTGCTATTATTGAATGTAATTTAGAAAATTTAGATGTTGATATAGAAGCTTCAGTAACCGGAGGAACTGCACCATACACTTTTAAATGGTGGAATGGTTCAGTAGAAAATCCAATAAATTTAGGATTATACCCTGGCAATTTTAGTGTCAATGCTATAGATATTAACGGTTGTCAACAAGATACAAATTTTATGATCGCAACGCTTACATCCGAATGCATACCAAATGTCTTTTCGCCTAATGGAGATGGAAGAAATGACACTTGGAGTTTAGAAGATACCTTCATATATGAAGATAGTGAGTTAAGAGTTTATGGTAGATTTGGAAGGTTAGTTTTTCATTCAGTTGGATATCATAATCAATGGGACGGCACTAGTATGGCAGGAAATGATTTGCCTGAAGGTGTTTATTTTTTTTCTATTGAATTAGGTCATGGTTTTAATCAAATTAATGGTACAGTCACAATTCTGAGATAATTCTTTCAATAGTTTTTGTTTGATCTGGTTTAACCCATTTAATACTTTTATCTTTTCTAAACCATGTTAATTGTCTCTTAGCAAATCTTCTAGTATTTTTTTTTATATTTTTTATAGCCTCATCTAGTGTATATTGATTATTTATGAATCTAAATAGTTCTTTATATCCGACAGTTTGTAAGGCATTTTTCTTTTGAAAATCATGTAGTGATTTGACTTCCTCTAATAGTCCATTATTCATCATAAGATTAACTCTTTTGTCAATTAGCTCATATAATAGATTTCTTTCAATATTTAGACCAATCTTTATTATCTCGAAGGGCCTTTTTTTTAGTTTTTTTGATTTAAATGAGGAGAGATTTTTACCAGTTTCATAAAAAACTTCTATTTCTCTTAATAGTCTTTGAGAGTTATTTAAATCATAAGATGAATAATTTTTAGGGTAAATATATTTAAATTCCTGCTGCAGCCATGATAATCCTTTGTTTTGAAATTTTCTTCTTGTTATATCTCTTATTTTCTTTGATATATGAGGTATTTTATCAAATCCCTTGCAGATTGCATCAATATATAAGCCGGAGCCACCGACAGCAATGATTGTATTATTTTTCTTATGTAATTTTTTTATAAGATTTATTGCATCAATTTCAAATTTACCAGCATTATAATCATCAGTAATACTTAAATTATGTATGAAATGATGTTTGATTTCTAGCAAATTTTCTTTTGATGGAGGAGCTGATCCAATTTTAAGTTCTTTGTAAAATTGTCTAGAATCACATGATATAATTTCTGATTGAAGTTGTTTGGCAATCTTAAGACTTAGAGAAGTTTTTCCGACCGCAGTTGGTCCCAAAATAAAAATAATCTTTTTAGTATTATGACTCATTATATATCTGATTCTTCGTCAAATTTACTATCTGCTTCAAAAATAACATCAGGTGCATCTATTGGCATATCACCAATGTTTTTAATTATTCTATTTGTTTTAGATTTACTCATCGAATTTCTTGAGTATGTAGCAAGAAATCTCCACATTTTTAAAAAATCATAAACATATATAAGTTTACTATTTGCTTTTGGAAAAGCTGAGGAAATTGTAATTTCACTCATATCAGGCATATGAATGTCTTTTTCATCTATCTTGAAAAGAGGTATTTCTTTTAAAAGTTCAAATTCTTCATTAGTTTTATAGAATGAGGCCATTTGATTATCTTCTAGTTTTAGTGTTTTTTTAATCATATTATGTAAATCTTTCAATGAATTATTTGATAAGATTTCTATTTCTCTAAGAACATCAGTTTTGTGTTCTAAATGTATTTGAATTATATGTTTCATATATTAGGATCTAGGTTTAATTTTTTTTTAGCTATATGAGTAATATATTTAAGAGCTTCTTGCTTATTATTTTTAATAGCACCATCTAGTATTGCATTTTTAATAGCACTTTTTAACATTCCAACTTCATATCCTTGCGGGATGTTAAATAGTTTCATTATCTCAATACCATTAATTGGTGGTTGAAAGTTTCTAATATGATCTTTTTTCTCAACATCTTTCAATTTTTTTCTTACAAGTTTAAAATTATTTAGATACTTTTTTACTTTATCTGGATTTTTAGAAGTAATATCAGCATCACATAAAGTCATAAGATCTTCAATGTCATTTCCTGCATCGAATAGTAATCTCCTTATTGCTGAGTCAGTTACTATATCTTTAGCAAGTACAATAGGTCTTAAATGTAATCTTACCATCTTTTGAACATATCGCATCTTTTCATTTAAAGGTAATTTTAGTTTTCTGAAAATTGAAGGAATCATTTTGCTTCCAATAAATTCGTGAGTGTGAAAGGTCCATCCATGACCTTCTTCATATTTTTTAGTTTGTGGTTTTGCAATATCATGCAAAATTGCAGACCACCTTAACCACAAGTCATTTGTATCTTTGCTAATATTATCAAGAACTTCAATAGAATGATAAAAATTATCTTTATGCTTATGATTGCCAATAGAATCAACTCCTTGTAGTTGAGCAAATTCTGGAAAAAACTGATGTAACAATTCAGTTTCAAATAGCATTTTGAATCCTCTAGATGGCTTTTTAGCTAAAATAATTAGATTAAGTTCTTCCGTAATTCTTTCTTGAGATATAATTGATAGACGTTTTGCATTTTTCTTAATAGCTTCATAAGATTCCTTGTCAATTTTAAAATTTAATTGTGTTGCAAATCTTATTGCTCTCATCATTCTCAAAGGATCATCACTATAAGTTTTGTTGGGATTAAGTGGTGTTCTTATAAGTTTATTTTTAAGATCTTCTATTCCATTGAATGGATCATTTAATAACCCATAATTCTTTTTGTTTAGTTGAATCGACATGCAGTTAATAGTAAAATCTCTTCTGCTCTGATCATCTTCTAATGTGCCATTTTCAATTATGGGTTTTCTACTATCATTTCTATACGATTCTTTTCTTGCTCCAACAAATTCATAATTGAATCCATTGTAATTAATTAATGCAGTACCAAATTTTTTATATATCTTAAATGAAGCTTTTTCAGAAAGTTCTTCTGCTACTTTAATAGCTAAATCAATACCACTTCCAATACAAACAAAATCAATATCTGTTTTTTTTGTTTTGCGTTTTAAAAGTAAATCTCGAACCCATCCTCCAACAATATAAGTAGGGTAATTCAATCTGTCACTAACAATCTGGATTGTTTTAAATATTGGATTTTTTAAATATGAAGAATAATTCACTTTCTAATTTTTATTATAGTGCCATCAATATTAATTTTTAATATAGTTGAAGGTTTAATCATTAATTCATCTTGACGCAAATTTACTATATAATCAACACTACCTAAAATATCTTGAGAAATTTCTGAGAAGCTCTTTGGGTTAGCAATTCCACTAATATTAGCTGATGTAGAAACAATAGCTTTTCCTAATTTTCTTATAAGTTGCTGGCAAAAATGGTCTTGTGTAATTCTTATGGCAGCTGATCCATCTAATGCTAAAAGTTTATGGCTAATTCCTTTAGCATTAGGATAAATAACTGTTGTTGGTTTTGATAGTATATCTATTTTAGGTATACTTCCTGTAATTTCTTTTAATTGTTTTTTATTAGCAACTAATGATATAAGTGCTTTACTATCATTTCTTTTTTTAATATTATATATTTTTGCAATAGCTTCAGAATTTTTAGCATCACATCCTATCCCCCAAATCGTGTCAGTAGGATAAAGTATTACGCCACCTTTTTTTAAGACATTTATACATTTATTTAGCTCTATTCTCATCTTGAATTTTTTTTAGATAATAATAACGCATTTTCACTGCTTTTGCTTGATATAATGATATAATAAAACCCACATATCCGTCTAGTAGTCCAAGTTGGATAATATAATGTTTGATAAATCTGAATAAAGGCTTTATACTTGTATGGTAAGTACTGATTTTTTTTACTTTATATTTATAGTCTTGTGCTTGCCATTTAGCATATTGATTTAATTTTTTCAAATACTTCTCTTTACTAATGTATGTATTGTGGATAATTTTATGTTTTAATTTTCCAATTTTTCCGTTACTTATAATTTCAGCATGGACATGTTTATTTTCATATTTGCATTCATCTCTTTTAAATAAACGAATAACTTTGTCTCCTCGCCATCCACTAAATCTTACCTTCTTTCCCATAAAATAGTTTTGACGACTAATCCAGAAGCCACTTATTGTGGATTTAGATTTAAGTATATCAGTTATTTCTTTTTTTAACTTTTTTGTGATTCTTTCATCAGCATCTAAGAGAAATATCCATTTATGTTTTGCCTTGGGGATGGCCCAGTTTTTTTGAGAAGCAGAATTTTTATATTTCCTTTGTAAAACTGTATGAACAAGTGGAGTAGCTAGTTCTAAAGTTTTATCCTTGCTAAATGAATCTACAATCATTATTTCGTCTGCAAAATCAACTGATTTAATAGCACCAACTATATTGTGTTCTTCATTTCCAGTAGGAATAATTGCAGTAATCTTCTCCATCTATAAATCTGAATAAATTTGTATTAGCTTACTAGCAATCTTGTAATCAGTAAAATTTTGTGCGTATGAAAAGCCATTATTTTTCATATTTTTTTTGATTTCTGGTTCCATTTGTATCTCTAAGATTGCTTTTTTCATTTCAGATATTGACAAAGGATTAATATATTTTGAATGTGGACCTCCTGCTTCAGAGAAGCATCCTCCTTTTGATGTTATAACAGGGGTTTTAGAAAATAGTGCTTCTATAATTGGTATGCCAAAACCTTCAAAAATAGATGGATATATCATAATTTCTGCTAATTGATATATTATAGCCATTTCTTCTAATGAAATACCAGTTAAAAAAATAACTCTGTCAGAAATTTTATTTTTCTTAATAAATTTAAGACATTTATTTTTGTATGCTTTCCCCTCTCCAATTACGACTAGTTTTTGATTAGGAATTTCATTTAGTGTTTTTAAAACAGTGAGTAAATTTTTTCGTTCTTCAATTGTTCCAACATATAGTAGATATTTTTTTGGTAGTTTATATTTAATGACAGTCTTTTCTTTTTTTACTTGTGCAATTTCATTCTGAAATATATTATTACATCCTTGATATACTACATCTATTTTTTCTTCTGGTATAGCAAGGTAATTAATAATATCTTTTTTAGTTTGTTTACTAATAGCAATAATTTTGTCTGCTCTTAAGCATGCCGATTTAAATTTTTTTAAATAAATTTTTCTGTCAAAAAAATTAAACAAATATGGGAAACGAATAAAAATTAGATCATGAATAGTAACTACTGTTTTTATATTTGTTAATTCTATTCCTATTGGAAGTTCATTGCTTAGACCATGATAGACATCAACTTTATTTTTACACAAATCTTTTATCATACTTCTACTTCTCCAGTAATTTTTAAAGACTTTATTAATTAAAGTATTTGGTGTACAAATTGTTAAGTTTTTGTTTTCACAAACAAAATTTAATTTGTTTTTATATTTTTTCTTTGGAGTAAAAAGAAAATATTTATTATCATTAAAATAATAAGATAGTAAACTGATAGTATCTCTTGAGTAGTTTCCTAAACCAGTTGAATTTGAGAAAACTCTTTTAGCATCAAATCCTATTCTCATTATATAGCTACATTATAATCTCTTAATGCATCATTTAATGAAGTTTTCTTATCTGTGCTTTCTTTTCTTTTGCCAATAATTAGCGCACATGGTACTCCAAAATTACCTGAAGAGAATTTTTTATCATAAGTTCCAGGAATAACAACAGAATTTGATGGTATTATTCCTTTATATTCAATAGGGTTTTTACCACTCACATCAATAATTTTGGTTGAGGAAGTAAGAACTACATTTGCTCCAAGTACAGCGTCTCTTTCGATTCTTACTCCTTCAACAACTATTGAACGAGATCCAATAAAAACATTATCTTCAATAATAACAGGGGATGCTTGTATAGGTTCTAAGACACCTCCAATACCAACCCCTCCAGAAAGATGTACATTTTTACCTATTTGAGCACAAGAGCCAACAGTTGCCCATGTATCAATCATTGTGCCACTGTCTACATATGCTCCTATATTTACATACGAAGGCATCATTATTACACCCTTGGCTAAATATGATCCATAACGAGCTATAGCATGAGGCACAACACGAACACCAAGTTTTTTATAACCACTCTTTAATTTCATTTTATCATGAAACTCTAATTGACCAATTTCTATAGTTTTCATATTTCGAATAGGAAAGTAGAGTATAATTGCTTTTTTCAACCAGTTATTAACTTTCCAGTCATCTTTGTTAGGCTCCGCTACACGTAATTTTCCTTTATCTAAGTCCTCAATAATTTCATTAATACAATCGATAGTTTTTATATCTTTTAAAAGTGCTCTGTCCTCCCAAGCCCTTTTAATTATGTTTTGCAATTCATTCATAGAGCAAATATATAATAGTTATTTTTTTGAGATATGATTATTTTATTGAATAATGAGTTTCTGAATGTTTTTATTTAATTTAACGATATATACCCCTTTGTGTAAATTAGCATTATTAATTTTTAACTTATAATCTTTTTTTATTGCTGAGTAAATAATTTTTCCTTTTATGTCTAGTATGTTTACTAAGCCGACAGAATTTGAAAAAATTGTAAAATTTTTTTCAGTTGGATTTGGAAAAATATTAATCTTGTTATTTACAGTAGAGTTATTAATATTAACAATAGTAGTGTCATAGAAGATGGAATCGCTACTAAAGTATGATATTCCACCAGCTAAGTTACCGATAATCATTTCTGGTTGATTATCATTATTAATATCTGCCATAGCAATGGCACATTTGCCTCCGTCCCAAATATTGCTTACTATACTATTTATTAATGTGAATTGTCCATTTAAATTGTTGTCAATATTAGTATATTGATAAATGGAACCACTATAACTCCCAACAAAAAGCTGATATACTCCATTACTATCATAAAGAGTTGGAGTACTAAATCCAGTATTAATAATGTTTTGATCAACATCAATAGCTCCCCAATTAGTAATTAAGGAATCAAAAATTGGATTATTTATGGAGCCAGTGTTAGGAAAAAAATTAATTGTTCCATCTTGTTCCCCAATAATCAAGTCATTTAATCCATCTCTATTTACATCTATTAATTGAGGTTGTGCAAATTGTCCTACATCTATGTTTTGATAATTAGGAGTAGTCAGCTGAAAGTTTCCAGCTCCAAAATTTGTAAATAGGTGTAATTTCCCATCAGCATCGCCAACAATGAGGTCTTTATCATTATCACCATCTAAATCTCCAAAAGTTGGACTTAGATTAAGTGCTGGAATATTTAATTGTATATTTAAATTTAATGTAGATAATCCGAGCCAGTCTCTGTTCATAAGCGTATATTCTGGAACAGAATCATTTCCCGTATTCTCAAAAAGTGCTAATGATGAGATGGGGTTGTTGTTTAAACTGAAATATCCATAATTCCCAATTATTAAGTCTTGTAGTCCATCATTATTGTAATCATAAAATGTAGGAAAGGCTGATGTTCCAAATTCTAACATATTGTTTTGTAAGAAATCTTTTTGAGTAAAGTTAAAAATTGGTAAAGTATTTTGACCTGTGTTTTTATAGAGCCAGCAGCTTTCAAAGTTTTCAGAGTTATTCTGACTATTAGTTGAGATAACAAGGTCGTTGATTCCATCATTAGTCACATCTAGATAGTATGAAGCAGGGTATACATGTATATTTGTTGGAACTGTATTATTGATGTTTTGAGGGAAAACTGAATCTACAGCAATAATATTTGCATTTTGGTTATCTCCTCCATTTATTAAAAGATTAAGATTACTATAGCTAATATCACCAAGTACTAAATCTTTATCATTATCATTATCAATATCAATCGCTAATATAGTTGACCCGGCATGTTTTTGCTTTGAATTTGCAGAATTGTTTCTTACTATTTGTGGACATTGACAATTTGGACAATTTAAGATGTAATTATTTAGACCTTCATAAAAAAGTCCCCAACAGTTTTCTGATAACTCAAAAACTAAAGAATCACAGTTGCCGTAAAGTTCCATTGATAAGTTTTTATGATATTCAATAAAGCCACCTAGTATTGAAAATGTTAAGACATCTAAGTCTCCATCATAATCAATATCTGTAACTGCAGGAATATCAATTGGACTTATGTATATATTTAAAGGAATTAATCCGCCTTGATCACTTCTTACTAAGGTGTCAACTTTAATAAAACTAAGTGATGCTATTGAGGTGTTTTTGTAAACTGCCATGCCTCCTGATGAATATGTGAATATATCATTTTTACCATCACAATTATAATCTATAAAAATAGCCCAATCATGAAGATCAGGAAAATTAGCTCTATATTTTGGTGCATATAAAAAGTTTCCATTATCATTAATAAATGGGTTTAATTTATTACCAGATTTGTCAAATACTACTATATCTAATACACCATCTAGATTCAAATCAATATTTGAGAATTGTCCTGAATTTATTCCGCCAGAGAAAGCAGATGAAAATTGTTGTCCATTTTCTTTAAAAATTAAATTAGTATCTCTGTTTAGAACCATTTGAGCAAATGTTAATTGTACACAATGAAGTATAAAGAACAATATTATTGTTATAATTTTCATGAATAATTTTTTTACAATAATAAGTACAATTTTAATAAAGTTATATATCTATGGTGATATAATCTTACTCATAACTAAATTAGTAGAAATAGAATTGCACTAAAAACATATTTTATCTAACTATATAGTTCTAAAGAAGTTTGGCAATATGTTTTCCTGTATTAGTAGTTGTATTATTTACTTTATAATTCTATATTTGCCGACCGTTTAAAAAAGAGAAAAAAACAAAGATTATGCAAAATAGAAATTTCATTAAAATTTTTACAATACTATTCGCAATTGTTAGTTTATATCAACTTTCATTTACTTGGGTTGCAAGTGGAGTAGAAGAAGATGCATTAGCTTATGCAAGTGAATATGCGCCCGAGCAACAAGAGAAAAAAGTAAAAGCTTATCTTGATTCAGTAAATTCTGAATCTGTTTATGATATTTTGATTACTGAATACACATATGCTGATTGTAAGTCTAGAGAACTAAATTTAGGGCTTGATCTTAAAGGAGGAATGAATGTTACTCTTGAAGTAATGGTTGTTGATGTGCTTCGTGCATTATCTAATAATAGTAAAGATTCTATTTTTAATATTGCTATCAGTAAAACTATTAATGCACAAAAAAATAGTCAGGATGATTTTACAACTTTATTTGGATTTGAATATGAAAAATTGTCTCCAGATAATGGATTAGCAGTACTTTTTACAGCTCAATTAAAGGACAAGATTAAGATTAATGCTTCTAATGATGAGGTTATAGATGTTTTAGCCTTAGAAGTAGAAGATGCAATTTCTCGTTCGTTTAATATTTTAAGAAGTAGAATTGACCGTTTTGGAGTTACACAACCAAATATTCAAAGATTAGAAACTGCTGGAAGAATTTTAGTAGAGCTTCCAGGTATAAAAGATCCTGAGAGAGCAAGAAAATTATTGCAGTCTACTGCGAAGTTAGAATTCTGGGAAACTTACGAATATAATGAGTTGTTTCAAGCTTTTGAATCTGCTAATTCTTATTTAAGAAGTACTGTTACTCCAATTGAAGAAGTAATTGATGATATAGTTGAAGAAAATAATCAAACTATTGAGGAATCTATTGAAGATTCAGAAGAGTCAACATTATTAGCTGATGTGCTAGCTGATGATTCATTGTTTACCGATTCATCCAATAATTCTAGTTTGTCATTTGAAGAGTTTGCCGCTGAGAATCCTTTGTACGCTGTTTTATACCCTAATGTAAACCAACAAACAGGTCAGTTAAATGAAGGTCCCGTTGTTGGTATTGCTGCTATTAAAGATACTGCTCAAGTTAATGCATATTTAAAAGATAAAGCTATAATTAAGTTTTTTCCTGTTGATGTTGTATTCACTTATACAGTTAAACCTTTTGATTTAGATGGAAAGTTTGTGCAGTTAGTAGCTTTAAAATCTAACAGGGGAGGGAAGGCTGCTATGGAAGGTGATGTTGTAACTGATGCAAATGAAGCATTTGGACAATTTAGTTCAACTGCTGAGGTTTCAATGGCAATGAATGCTGAAGGGGCAAAGCAGTGGAAAAGATTAACTGCTGATAATATTGGTAAATCTATAGCTATTGTATTAGATGATTATGTATATTCTTATCCTACTGTTCAGGCTGAAATTGCTGGAGGAAGATCTTCTATAACTGGTGATTTCACTCTAGATGAAGCAAAGGATTTAGCAAATATTTTAAAATCTGGTAAATTGCCAGCACCCGCAAGGATTATTGAGGAAGCTATTGTAGGGCCATCACTAGGAGAGGAGGCAATAAGCTCAGGGATGTCTTCATTTATTTTGGCACTAATCTTAGTATTAATTTATATAGCATTTTACTATGGAGGAGCAGGCTTAACTGCCAATACTGCACTTTTGGTTAATATCTTTTTTATCTTCGGTGTTTTGTCTTCTTTGGGAGCTGTATTAACTTTACCTGGTATTGCTGGTATTATTTTAACTATTGGTATGTCCATTGATGCCAATGTACTTATCTATGAGCGTATTAGAGAAGAGATGAAAAATGGCAAAGGTCTAAAATTAGCAATAGCAGATGGATATAATAGTGCATATAGCTCAATTATTGATGCAAATGTTACTACATTATTAACTGGTATTATTTTATATACTTTTGGAACTGGACCAATTAAAGGTTTTGCTACTACTCTTGTTATTGGTATTCTAACTTCTTTATTTGCTGCAATATTTATAACTCGTTTAATTATTTCATCAAGGTTAGCTAAAGGAAAAAATATTTCTTTTGGTACTAAATTAACTAAAGAAGCTTTTCAAAATATTAACATTAATTTTCTTAAAAAAAGAAAAAGATTTTATATTTTATCATGTGTAATGATTTTATTAGGACTAGGATCATTGTTTACAAAGGGGTTAAATTATGGAGTTGATTTTATTGGTGGAAGAACATATGTGGTCAGATTTGTGGAGAGTGTAGATAATGAAGCTCTAAGATCAGCATTAACAGATGTTTTTGTAGATGATAATGGATTAAGTTACTCTCCACAAGTTAAAACTTTTGGTAATGATAATCAGGTTAAAATTACTACTTCATTTATGATAGAAAGTAATGAGATTACAACAGATCAAATAGTAGAGTCAAAATTATCCGAAGGATTAGCAACTACAGGTTTTGATTATGAGATTATGAGTTCACAAAAAGTTGGTCCTACAATTGCTGATGACATTAAAGATGCAGCATTATGGTCTATAATTTTTTCTTTAATAGTAATTTTTCTATATATTTTAATACGATTTAGAAGATGGCAATTCAGTTTGGGTGCTGTTGTTGCTGCATTTCATGATGTACTGATAGTATTATCTATTTTTTCTTTATTTTATGGTTTATTACCATTCTCTTTGGAGATTGATCAAGCATTTATTGCTGCAATTCTTACTATAATTGGATATTCATTAAATGATACTGTAGTTGTTTTTGATCGTGTTCGAGAATATATTAATAATAATAGGAAGAAGGAAGTTCGTGAAGTAATAAATGGTGCTTTAAATTCAACATTAAGTAGAACTATAAATACATCTTTGACAACCTTTTTTGTTCTTCTAATTATCTTTATATTTGGAGGAGAAGTTATTAGGGGCTTTATGTTTGCATTAATGGTTGGAGTATTAGTTGGTACTTATTCCTCATTGTTTATAGCATCGCCTATTATGCTAGATACTTTAAGTAAGAAACAATAATTAATTATTAATTTATAAAATTATCCAAAAAGCTCTGTCATTGACAGGGTTTTTTTATTTTTGCTAGATGTTATTATTTATAGGAGGTCCTGAAATTTTAGTTATTTTACTATTTATTGTAATTTTTTTTGGTTCTAATAAAATACCAGAGCTTGCAAAAGGATTAGGAAGAGCAATGCGTCAAGTAAAGGATGCTTCTAGTGAGATTAAGAAAGAAATTCGAGATAGTGCTACTTCTGTTAAAGATGATCTTGATATGAAATAATCAATGAGTCCAATAATTTTACTTTTATTAGGTTTTGTATTATTGTTTTTTGGAGGTGAGCTAATAGTTAGAGGTTCTGTTTCATTAGCGTTTATAATGAAGATATCTACATTGGTTGTAGGTATGACAGTTTTAGCCTTCGCAACTTCTGCTCCAGAATTGTTTGTTTCACTTCAAGCTGTTTTTGAGGGTAGTAGTAATATAGCTTTGGGTAATTCCATAGGTTCTAATATAGCAAATATTGCATTAGTACTTGGATTCACTGCAATGATTTTTAGAGTCAAATTTTCCAAAAAAATATTGACTCTAAATTATCCAGTTATGTTTCTCACTTCTTTATTGCTAGGTTTAGTACTGTATTTATTTAATGGAATACCTTTTATTATAGGTTGTTTGTTTATTATCATATTATTTTGTTTTATTTATTTTCTGATAGTGAATTCTAAAAATGAACTATTAAATTCCGAAAATAGCAAGAGTGAACTTCATTTAGAGCAATTTTCTAATTCTTTGTTTAAAAGTATATTCTTTTTAATAATAGGTATTTTTTCATTAAAATATGGTGCTGATTTTCTAGTTGATTCTACTAAAATTTTAGCTAAAAATCTTGGAATTTCTGACAGAATTATTGCTGTAACTGTTGTTGCAATTGGCACAAGTATACCAGAGCTAGCAACTTCAGTTATGGCAGCATTTAAGAAGGAAGAGAATCTTGCAGTGGGCAATCTGATAGGTTCAAATATCTTTAATATTTTGGCAGTATTAGGTATTACTTCAGCTTTTAAATCAATTAATATTGATGATAATGCTATATTTTTCTCAGATTATTTTTGGATGATGCTTATAACATTTTCGTTAGGTTTTTTTATTTATGTAAATTCAAAACAATATATCTCTAGAAAAGTGGGAGTTTTTTTAGTTTCTGTGTATTTATTGTATTTGTATTTAACCTTAACATAATTTATTTAACAATTTGTTGATAAATTATTATACACTGTTAGCTATTCTTTTTTAGAACAGAATACTTTTAATTTATATTTGTCAGTAGTTATATTAAAAATTAAATTCAAAAAAAATATGAGATCTAAATTAGAGTATATTTGGTTAGATGGTTATTCACCTACTCAAAATATGAGAAGCAAAACTAAAGTTATTGAAAATTTTGACGGTAAGCTTGAATCTTGTCCAATATGGGCTTTTGATGGTAGTTCTACAAAGCAAGCCGATGGTAGTTCTTCAGATTGTTTACTAAAACCTGTAGCTATTTTTCCTGATCCAAATAGAGTAAATGGTTTTTTAGTGATGAATGAAGTTTTAAATGCTGATGGAACTCCTCATGATTCAAATGCACGAGCGTTAATAGATGATGATGATAATGATTTTTGGTTTGGTTTCGAACAAGAATATTTTGTTATGGATGTTGAGACTCAACTACCATTAGGATTTCCTTTAGGGGGTTATCCTGGCCCACAGGGTATGTATTACTGTTCAGTAGGTGGGAAAAATACTCATGGGAGGGCTTTTGTTGAGGAGCATGCTGATATATGCATTGAGGCAGGTATTAATTTTGAAGGAATTAATCAGGAAGTTGCTTGTGGTCAGTGGGAATTTCAGTTATTTGCTAAAGGAGCGAAGAGAGCAGGAGATGAACTTTGGGTTGCAAGGTATTTATTAGATAGATTGACAGAAGATTATGGTTATTATATAGAATACCATCCAAAACCTGTAAAAGGAGATTGGAATGGTTCAGGTATGCATGCTAATTTTTCTGACTCTACACTAAGAGAATGTGGTTCTCAAAAAATTTATGAAAAAATTTGTGAAGCTTTCCGTCCTGTTACTAAAGAACATATTGAGGTTTACGGTGCATTTAATGATTTACGATTAACAGGTTTACATGAGACTGCTTCTATTGATGACTTTAGTTATGGGATATCTGATCGTGGGGCTTCAATTCGGATACCTATTATTACTGTTGAGAAAGGATGGAAAGGTTGGTTGGAAGACAGAAGGCCAGCCTCAAATGCAGACCCTTATAAGATTGCTGGAAGAATTATTAAAACTGTCAAATCTGCTAAGTTATAATCATGTTAACAATCAGTTTGTTATAATTCTATTTTTGTGTTTTTATTAGTTTTATAAATTATTATCTATTTTAGCCATAATTAATAAAAATCTTAAAATGAAAAAATTACTTCGTTTATTTTCTTTGTTTCTTTTCTTATTTATTACTTCTCAATCTGATATGTATGCTCAGAAAAAGAGTCGTCATATGAAGAAAGCTGATCAAGCTTTGACTTTAGAGAGGTATTCGGACGCGATAAAATTCTATAAAAAAGCTTATAAAAAGACTAAGAATAGAGCTGTAAAAGTTGAAATTATATTTAAGCAAGCTGAGTGCTATCGGATGTTAGGTAAAATAAAGCAAGCTGCAAATTATTATAAAAGGTCAATTAAAGCAAAATATCCTGATGTTATTGTTTACTTAAGATATGCTGATGTTTTAAGGATGTCAGGTGACTTTGATGATGCAGTCATTCAATATAAAAAATATATGCAATTAAACCCAAATGATGTTAGAGGGGAAATGGGGATGAAGTCTTGTGATTTTGCTTTAAAATGGAAGGATATTCCAACAAGATATCAAGTTGAGTTAATGTCAGTAGTAAATTCTAGATTTAGTGATTTTTCACCTGCTTTTGGAAATGAGGATTATTCCGAGCTTTATTTTACATCTACAAGAGAAGGGGGACTATCTAGTAAAGTAGATTCACGAACTGGAGAATCTTTTTCTGATGTATGGTTTACAAAGCTAAACAAGAAAGGCATATGGAGCAGACCAATTGTAATGACTGAACCTATAAATACTGAAGGCAATGAAGGTTCAGTTTATGTCAATAAAAGAGGTACTACTATGTACTTAACACAATGTAGAGTTGAAAAGAAAAAGGATCTTGGTTGTGGGATATATGTTTCACAAAGAAAGGGTAGAACTTGGGGAGAAACTCAGCTGATTCAAGTTAAAGTTGATAGTAGTACTACTATTGGCCATCCTGCATTAAGTGATGATGAGAATATACTAATCTTTTCATCTGATTTGACTGGTGGTTATGGTGGAAAAGATTTATGGATTTCAGTTAAAGAAAAAAGAAATACATGGAGTGATCCTATAAACTTAGGTCCACTTGTTAACACACCTGGTGATGAAATGTTTCCTTTTATTACAAATGATGGTGTGATATATTTTGCTTCTAATGGTCATGTCGGTATGGGTGGATTTGATATTTATAAAACATCTAAGGATGAATATGATGCTTATACTTTACCTGTAAATTTAAAATTTCCTGTAAATTCTAGTGGAGATGATTTTGGTATGATTATTGAAAAGAATGGGGAAAGAGGTTACTTTACCTCTAATCGATCTGGAGGAAGAGGAGGTGACGACATATACCAATTTGAATTACCTGCACTTAAGTTATCTGTTCAAGGAATTGTGACTGATTCTAAAACAGGTGCTATTTTAACAAATACTCGAGTAGAGTTAGTTGGAAGTAATGGCGTGACTAATGAGGTTATGACTGATAATACAGGTAAGTATTCTTTTAAACTTGAGCCTTTAGTTTCATATGAAATTATTGCAAATAAAACAGGCTATCTTACTAAGATTGTTAGAGAAACTACTGAAGGGATTGAATTTAGTAAAAATTTTATTGTTGATCTGAATGTAGATCCAATTAAGAAGGAGATTATCTTACCTTTAATTAAATATGATTTTAATAAATATGATCTAAGACCAGAATCTCTTATTGACCTAGATAGATTAGCTGAAGGTTTGTTGGACAATCCTAATGTTGTTGTTGAGTTGAAATCTCATACTGATTTTGTTGGATCAAATGCTCAAAATAATAAATTGTCTCAACAAAGAGCCGATGCTTGTGTCTCGTATTTGATTAGTAAAGGTATTGAAGCAGAACGATTATTGTCAAAAGGTATGGGTGAAAAGGAACCATTTGTTATTGAAGAAGAAGATGGCCGATTTAAAGTTGGTGATGTTTTAACTAAGACATATATTAAAAAAATTCTGTTTAGGAAGAATAGAGAAATTGCACATCAGTATAATCGAAGAACATCCTTTAAAGTAGTAAGTGAAGATTATGTTGCAGTACCTAAAAATGAGGATAGGTAGTTTACATATAAATACTAAAAGAGCATTCTATATTAATTAGGATGCTTTTTTTTATAAAAAATGAAAGAGGATAGATATAAACAGAGAGGAGTTTCAGCAGACAAAGATGATGTTCATAATGCAATTAAAAATGTAGATAAAGGTCTTTTTCCAAAAGCATTTTGCAAAATTGTTCCTGATTATTTAAATGGTGATGAAGACTATTGTATAGTTATGCATGCAGATGGTGCAGGTACAAAATCTTCATTAGCTTACATATATTGGAAAGAGACAGGTGATATTAATGTTTGGAAAGGTATAGCTCAGGATGCACTTATAATGAATATTGATGATTTATTATGCGTAGGAGTTACCGATAATATAATGCTTTCTTCTACTATTGGTCGTAACAAGACATTAATAAATGGAGATGTTATTTCTAAGATTATTAATGGAACAGAAGAATTAATATCTGAATATAAGAAATTGGATGTTAATATCATTTCTACTGGTGGTGAGACAGCTGATGTTGGAGATTTAGTTCGTACAATAATTGTTGATTCTACAGTTGTTGCAAGAATAAGGAGAAATGATATCATAGATAATAGTAATATTTCTTCTGGAGATGTTATAGTTGGCTTATCATCAACAGGTCAGGCTACTTATGAATCTGAATATAATGGAGGTATGGGCAGTAATGGGTTGACTTCAGCAAGACATGATATTTTTTCTAAAGTATTAGCAGAAAAGTATCCTGAAAGTTTTGATCCATCTGTCCCCAATGATTTAGTTTATTCTGGTTCTCGATTTTTAACAGATAATATTGAAGGATCTGATCTAAATTTAGGAAAGTTAGTTCTTTCTCCAACAAGAACTTATGCACCAATAATTAAAGTAGTTTTAGATAATTATAGGAAACATATCAATGGTATAATTCATTGTAGCGGAGGGGCACAGACAAAAGTTCTACATTTTGTAGATAAACTACATATAATTAAAGATAATATGTTTGATGTTCCTCCACTATTCAAGTTGATTCAGTCAGAATCTGCAACTAATTGGAAAGAAATGTATAAGGTCTTCAATATGGGTCATCGAATGGAATTATATGTATCAAGAGATATTGCTCAGAATATCATTGATATTGCAGAATCATTTAATGTTGACGCTAAAATTATTGGCAGAGTAGAAGATTCTGTACATAAAAGATTAACTATTAAGTCAGAGTTCGGGGAATTTAAATATTAGTATGTTAGATAAATTAGCAGCAATTAATAATAGGTATTTAGAAGTAGAAAAGATAATTTCATCTGCTAATGCAATGAATGACATGAAAATGTATATACAATTAAGCAAGGAATACAAAGATTTAGAGCCTATTGTTAAAGCGTATAAAGAATATAGGGATTTACTTGGGAATATTGAAGAAGCAAAGAAAATAATATCATCCACCAATGATATGGAGATGAAAGAGATGGCTAAGATGGAATTAGAAGAGATTTTACCAAAGAAAGATAAGATGGATGAAAAGATTAAATTTCTTTTAATTCCGAAAGACCCTGCTGATGCTAAAAATGCTGTAATGGAGATTAGAGCAGGAACTGGTGGTGATGAAGCATCTATTTTTGCTGGTGACTTATATAGAATGTATACAGCATTTTCCCAATCTAAAGGATGGAAAACAGAATTAGTAGATCTTGCTGAAGGTACATCAGGAGGTTATAAGGAGATCATTTTTAACATTGTCGGTGATGATGTCTATGGTCAGTTAAAGTTTGAATCTGGGGTTCATAGAGTTCAAAGAGTGCCTCAAACGGAAACCCAGGGGAGGGTGCATACATCAGCATCTACTGTAATTGTTTTACCTGAGGCTGAAGAATTTGACATAGAATTAAATTCTTCTGAAATACGCAAAGATACATATTGCTCTTCTGGTCCAGGGGGGCAATCTGTTAATACTACATATTCAGCAGTAAGATTAACACATATACCTACGGGTATAGTTGCTCAATGTCAAGATCAAAAATCACAACATAAGAATTATGATAAAGCTTTAAAAGTATTGCGGTCTAGAATCTACGAGCTTGAATTGCAAAAAAAGTTAGAGGAAGATGCAAAACATAGAAAGACTATGGTGTCTTCAGGTGATCGATCTGCTAAGATTCGAACTTATAATTATCCACAGGGTAGAGTTACTGAGCATAGAATAGGTCTTACAAAGTATAATTTATCAGCTACTATGAGTGGTGATATTCAAGAGTTTATAGATGAGTTACAAATGGCTGAAAATGCTGAAAAATTAAAAGAAGGAACTACAAGTGAATAGAGAAGAATTAATATTCCAAATTAAAAAGAAACAATCTTTCTTATGCATTGGTTTAGATTCTGATATTGATAAAATTCCAAAACACTTGTTAGAGTTTGAGGATCCTATTTTTGAGTTTAATAAACAGATAATAGACAGCACAAAGAATATGTGTGTTGCTTATAAACCAAATATTGCTTTTTATGAAAGTTTGGGCTCAAAAGGATGGGATAGTTTGCAAAATACATTAGAATATATTCCTAATGATATTTTTACTATTGCTGATGCAAAAAGAGGTGACATTGGAAATACTACAAATAAGTATGCTTGTACTTTCTTTAAGCATATGAATTTTGATGCTGTAACCGTTTCCCCGTATATGGGGTCAGATTCTATTACTCCTTTTTTAGATTTTAAGAATAAGTGGGCTATAATTTTAGCTCTTACTTCTAATCAGGGTAGTTTAGATTTTCAGAATTTTAAAAATAAAAAAGAGAAGCCACTTTTTAAAAAGGTCATTGAAACTTCAAAAGATTTGGGTAATATTAATAATATTATGTTTGTAGTTGGAGCCACCAAGGGAGAACAATTATTAGAGATTAGACAAATAATTCCAAACCATTTTTTATTAGTGCCTGGAGTTGGTGCTCAAGGGGGAAGCTTGAAAGATGTGGCTAAATATGCTATGAACTCTGATTGTGGTATTTTAGTAAATTCATCAAGGTCAATAATATATTCTGGTAGTGGTATTGATTTTGCAGAAAAAGCTGCTTTAGAAGCTGAAAAATTACAGCAAAAAATGTCACTTATTTTATCAGAATTAGCCTTCTAGAATTTTATTCTACCATTATTGCTTCAAATTCATTTATGAATTAAACTTAATCATTTTCAAAAGCATTAATTATTGCTCAATATATTAAGGGTTATTTAAAAAATGTTTAACTTGCAAAATATTATAAAGTATGTTAAATAATGATTAATTTTTTCAGAAAAATTTTTGAAAAACAAGTATTTGGGGTAAGTTCTTGGTGGGCTGATTTATTAGGTATTAAAGCATCATTTATTAGATTATTTTTTATTTATGCTGCTTTTACTAATGCATTAACTATTTTAATATATTTAGTTATGATTTTCATATTAAAATTAAGACGATATTTTAAATATAAAAAAAGAAAAAGTGTTTTTGATTTATAAAAATTATGGAAAATATTCAAATCATCTTAACTATTTTATTATTGGTTATAGAAGTTGTTGCTTTTGCTTGGTTAATTATTGATATTCAGAAGTCAAAGAAAAATCAAGATAAGATTATTGAGTTAGAGCATCAGATACTTAAAGTAGAGAATTCTATAATGGATCTTGAGAGAACTATTGTTAAAAAAATTGATATTTTAATTGATTCCCAGTCTAATGAATGAAAGAAAATTACTTGGTGTGTGTGCATGGTTAGCTGATAAATTTGATTTAGATGTTAGCGGTGTAAGAATATTATTTATCGCTGCTGCATTATTTGGTTCACCAATTATAGTGTATTTTGTTCTCTATTTAATTAAACCAAGTTATTATTAATGAGAGTTTTAATAACTGGAAGTAATGGTTTGCTTGGCCAGAAGTTGCTGCATAAATTAAGGCAAGATTGTTCAGTACAACTAATTGCTACATCTAAAGGAGAAAATAGAGTGTCTAATAAAGATGGATATATTTATATTTCTTTAGATGTAACTAATAAAGAAAAAGTAGAAAAAGTAATTAAAGATCAAGCGCCCAATGTGGTTATTAACACAGCAGCAATGACTAATGTTGATTTGTGTGAAGACAAAAAAGAAGAATGTAATGCATTAAATGTTGATGCCGTTGGGTTTCTAGCTGATGCATGTAAGACAATAGATGCACACTTGATTCAGATTTCAACTGATTTCATTTTTGATGGAGAGAATGGTCCATATATAGAAGAAGATGTGCCTAATCCGCTTTCTTATTATGGATTATCTAAATTAAAATCCGAACATTTATTACAATTACATCCAGTAAAATGGACTATTCTCAGAACTATAATTGTATTTGGTGTAGGTGAGAATCTAAGCAAAGGAAATATTGTGCTTTGGGCTAAGGATGCTTTGGCTCAGGGAGACCCTTTAAATATTATTGATGATCAATTCCGGGCT
>MDSV01219710.1_pt1 | contig 36914 bp, 22 predicted proteins | sample 810851 | NCBI WGS metagenome assembly MDSV01 (sample SAMN05326640, study PRJNA326480) | marine metagenome | isolation source: seawater | place: Atlantic Ocean: North East | collected 2012 | reverse complement strand
TCTTGCCGACGCCGGGCGGGCCGAGGAAGCACAGGATGGGCGGCCGCGCCTCCGGGCGCAGCCGGCGCACCGCCAGGTACTCCACGATGCGGTCCTTCACCTTTTCCAGGCCGTAGTGCTCGGCGTCGAGGATCGCGCGCGCCTCCGCGATGGGCACCTCCACCGCGTTTATGGCTGCCTCGATGGACCACGGCAGTGACGCCACCACCTCGATCCACTGCCTCGTGCTGCCGTACGCCGGCGCCTGCTCCGTCATCTTGCGCAATTTCCTAATCTCCGCCTCGGCGGCTTTGCGCGTGGACTCGGGCGGGTTCGCCGCGCGGATTTTTTGCGCGAGCGCGTCCAGGTCGCCCTCCTCGTCCCCCGCCCCGTCCTTGTCGCCCTCGCCGAGCTCCTCGCGGATCGCCGCCATCTGCTGCCGCAGGATGTACTCGCGCTGCGTCTTGCTGAGCTTGCCCTCGACGCGCCGCGCCACGTCCGCGTTCACGGCGAGCTGCCCGAGCTGCGCGTCGACCAGCGCGAGCGCCGTGCGCATGCGCCGTTTCGGGCAGGCCAGCGCGAGGAGCTCGAGGCGCGCCTCGAATGAGTCCTCGAACGCCGCCACGAACAGGTCCGCCAGCCTGTGCGCGGGGGCGCTCTCAAGCATGGCCTTCAGGCGGCGCGCGTGGGCCTTGCGGGGCTCGAGCTTATCCACCAGCTCGACGGCGCGCCGCTTGAACGACGCCGCCATCGACGCCAGCTCGACGTCGGCGCCGGCGACTTCGGCGTCGGACGACAACGCGCCGGAGGCGGCGAGGGATCCGACGCTCAGGCTCTCCAGCTGCGTGACCGCCGCCAACAAAAAAGGGTCCTCGGAGATCAGGCGCGAGAGCTCGAAGCGGCAGCGGCCTTCCAGGAGCAGCGTGTACGCGCGGGCGCCGCCCGAACCGACGCCGCGCGCCACCTGCACGATCCTCGCCGCGACGCCCACGTCGTGCAGGCGCTCGCGGAGCTCCGCGGCGCTCGATCCGCCGTGGTCCTCGCCCGCGGCGGCGGCCGCCGCGGACTCAGCTTCGAGCTCGGGGTCGCGTCGCAGGGGCACGACGCCCACGAGCAGCGTGCCCGAGGCGACGTTCCCGGAACTCAGCGCGTGGTCCACGAGCGCGACGTCCCGGGGATGCGTCAGCACGAGCTTCATCGCCGACCAGGGCAACAGCACGCGGTCTTTCAGGGGCAGGATGCCGAGCGTCGGCGACAGCGCCTGCTCCGCGGGGTTGGGTTCGCCCGCGAAACTCATGGTGTCGGCGACGTGCGAGGGTGAAGCGGGAGACGTCGCCCGGGAGACTCGAGGAGGAGGCGCCGAAAGTGTGCGCCCGTGCTCGAAAGCGCTTCGTCCGCGTGTGTTTCGCGGAGGATGTCGCGAACGGAACGGTCGCGAGCGCGCGCGCACGGCGCGGTGGTCGGTGTCTCGGGTGGGACGGGCGTCGAGAGACGCCGGGGTAGAAAGACGAAGGGCGGGACGAGCCGAGCTCGTGCGCCGCGCGGTGGTGTGTCGCGCGACGACGCGTTTCGCGCGCGCGCTCGCGTTCCTCGGGACGCGCGAAAACGGTTTCGAAGCAAAAATACTCGGCCGAAAACGCGCGCTCGGCGCAGATCGCGGCCCAGTCAGCAGTCGCGGTTTTCCTTGCGGTCTGCGTTTCAGCACGAGTTTGGCGATTCGGCCAACAGGCTTTCGCCGCGCGATTTCGACCGCGTTTTCGTTTTCGTGCCGACCTGTCGATTCGGCACGAACTTCGGGTTTCCTTTCTTCCTTTCAACGATCGAGGCGCAGGAAATACAGTCGACTTCATCGTTCGTCTTCGACTCGCCTCGCACGCCAGAGAGATGGTGCCCGCGGGCGATCCCGCGCGACGCCGACGCGGTGTCGCGCGCTTCTCACGCCGCGGTGTCCTCCCGACGGCCGCGAGCCTGCTGGTTCTGCTGTGCCTCCTCCCGCTCGCCTCCGCGAAGCGCGGCCCGCGCATTCCCGACGACCTGGACCACGTGGTGGATTCCGAGGAGGACGAGGCGTACAAGGCTTGGGGGCGCAGGAAGGGGGACCCGGGAGATGACATGCCGAGGGGCATGGGCTCGGGCCAGGGCGGCGCGCAGCTGGCGTTCGCGCGTCTGACGCCCGACCCTACCGGGAAACGCACGTTGGCTGACGTGAACGTCATCGCCGCGCAGTGGGCGACGCTCCTGCGATCGGGCGCCATGTCCGAGATGGTGTACGCTGTGGACGAGACGACGGTGCTGATCAGCATACCGGACGGCGCGCTCCTCGGGGAAGTCCGCGAGTTCCTCTGGCTGCAGGACGTCGTGGAGGCGTTCGAGTGGAACTCGCAGATGTGGCTCAAGGGCGAGAGCACACCGCGGCCGCGCGTGTTCGACGAGCGGCCGAAGAAGAAGGCGAGGAAGCCGAAGGCGAAGGCGAAGAAGCGGCGGCGGCGGCGGAGACGCGTCTCCGCCGACGCCGGCGACGAACTGTGAGGACGATCGCGAGACGATATACTCTCACATAATACACGACGCGTGCCGTGTGACGATATGCGTGTTTATCGTACACCGCACGCGCCACATTTAAACCGTGAACGAACGCGTTCGGCGTTTCGCGAAAGTATTTCACACCGCGGGTGGCGCGCGCGCACTACAAACTGGCGCGCGCGTCGCCGCGTCGACAGACTTCATCGCGCGGGCGCGGCGGGCGGCCCCGAGCCCACCAGCCTCTCGTCGGCGTGGCGCGCGGCTTCTCGCTTCGCCTCGGCGCGCCGCGCGTCCTCCGCCTCCAGCGCGCGGCGCACGTTCCGGTACGCGAGCTTGGCATGCATCGCGACCGCCGTGGCCACCTGCGCGCAGACGTTCACGACGGAACCGTCCTCCACCGCGCGGTTGAACTCGCGCTCGAACCGCCGGTGGAACGCGCCGCGCGCGACGGGCGTCGAGTCGGTCGAGTCGGTCGCGTCGGTCGAGCCGAAGTCCTCTGCCGTACCGCTCGCGTCTGTCTCGCACGACGCTAAGGCTTGTTCCTCCGCGTACGCCTCGAGTGGTCCCCAGAACGCGCGCGAGAAGGCATCGCGCCTTTCGACGCGCGCGGGGTCGCCCATCAGGCCCTCGATCATGTCGTTCCCCAAAACCCCCTTGGGATCGTGCGCGGCGCGAAGCTCGCGGAAACCGGTCAAATCGTATCGGTCCTCGACGGCGCGCCTCGCCGCGGCTCGCGCGTCCGGGTCGGTCGGGAGCTCGATCTTCGCCCAGTGCGTGCGTATGCCGTACTTCTCGCCCAGCGCCTCCGTCTCGCGCGCCGCGTACTTCTCGAACGCGGCGGTGATGGCGTCCCGCGCCTTCGCGTCGTCGCTGGGCAGGTACATGATGATCCCGATCCAGCTGTGCAGCCCGGGACCCGCGAGCGCCGCGCCATCCGGCCCGACGTTGGTCGCCGGGGACAGCGGCGACGCGCTCCCCGCGGACCACCTCTGCTCGATGGGCGCGGGCGCGGGGATGCCCTCGCGCTCGATCATCTCCAGGAGCTCGGCCATGTACGCCAGGTCCGCGCCGGTGTTGGTCTCCACGGAGTCCCCCGTGCGGAACGCCACCTCGTACACGTGCTGCTGCCCTCCGCAGTCGAAGCCGAGGATCTTGTCGCTCCAGTCGCACCGCCGGCCAGAGTTGCGCCGCCAAAACTCAGCCTCCGCCGCGTTCACGCGCTTGACGTGCTCCAGGTCCAGCGGGGCCACCTTCAGCAGCTCGTCCCGCAGCTGCCCGAACCCCATGTCCGCGCTGTCCACCTCGGGCGCGCACGTCGCGAGCAGCCGGCGCATGGGCTCTGTCTTCCGCCGCGCGCGCTCGGGCGAGTCCTCCGCGATTTTTGGAGCTTCGGCGCCCTCGGGAAGCGGGTTCGATCCCACCACCACGACGCAGTCCGTGTGCGGGATCCACATGTACCTGATGTGCTGGTGGTCCGCGAGCCACCGCTCGTGATTCTTGCGCACCTCCGCGCGCGAGGCGGTCCACGTCTTCTCCAGAAGCCTGTGCGCCTTCGTCACGCGCATCGTCACCTCCGTGGCGACGCCCAGCGCGCCCACGCCGCACCGCGCGACGCGCAGCGCGGCGCCGCCGTCGGGGTCGGTGGCGCTCAAGGTCACCTCTCCCTTCGCGGGGGTGACGATCTTGAGTTTCGTGACGGTTTCGTCTAAAGGCGGCGTTTTTGCCCCCGTGCCGTGCGCCCCGACCTGCGTGAAACCCCCGATCTGCTGTTCGCGGATGCTCGCGTAGTTCACGAGCGTCAGCCCGTGCGGACGGAGTTTCTCCGTCACCTCCGCCACGCGCGCGCCGGCTTGCGTGGTGACCGTCATGTTCCGCGCGTCCACCTCCAAAACCTCGTCCAGAAGCGCCATCGAGAGCATGCCGTCCTCGTTGAACGCGGCGCCGTTCGGGGAGAGCGCCGAGCCCACCGGTCGCAGGCGCTTGCGATGCACGTGCGCCCACTCCACGGCGTCTCGCACCGCCGCCGGCGTCTCCGGTTGCACGTACCGCTCGCAGGGGACGCGCTTGGTGGCGCTCCAGTTCTCCACCGTCTGCTGCTCGCTCGGCGGGGACGTCGCGGCGACCGAGTACCACACCAGCAGCTCGACCGCAGCGAGGAACAGGATGGGGTAGTACACGAGCCGGTCGAACGCGGTGGCGCGGGCGCCGCCGGGGCCGCCCTCGCCGCGGGACGCCAAGGGATCCGGTCGGCCCACCATCGCGCCCTTGAGCTTGGGGTCCAGGGCCGCGGCCGCGCCGGCGGCGCGCGCGGGGTAGCGCAGCGTATCCGCGCGCGTGGGGTGGGGCACGGCGAACGGACCGGAGGCGCCCGCGCGGCCGGTGGCGTACCACCGGCGGTGCGCTGGGGAGAGCGACCGCCAAAGATGGCGGTCGTTCGGGAGGAGCGCCGGCCGCGCCGCGCGCGGGACGCACGACGCGCGGGCGGCGGTGGCGGCGGCGAACGACGCCATGCCTCGGCCTCCTACAACATCGGTCGCGAAGGCGACGCCCGCGCCGCGGCGGAGCGCGGACATCAACGCGTCGTGTCGCCGCATGACGTCGACACTTCGCGGTGCGCGAAAAGTGCGGAGCCCCTGCAGCGAGCTCTCGCAGACGCCGCGCGAATGTCGACAGGTGGAAAGCGCGGATAAGCGACGGGTCGAGCTCGTGTGTTGTTTTCGGCATTTTTTGGAACGAACAGACAAAGCTGCCGCGCCGGCGACCTCCTCCCCTTCGTCGCGCGCTTCACTAAACTATTTTACCTTCCCGGCGGGGCGCGTGCCCCGACCGGGAACCGGCCACCGCGCCTCACGCTCGCGCCTCGTCCGTCACGTACGAGCGTCTCCTTCCTGTTCGACGGAGCGTTCGACGAGCATCGCGCTTAGCGGGGCGAGACGGTGATCTCCGACTCGGGCGCGGTGAGGGTGCCGTTCTTGAGCTCGAAGAACGTCTTCACGGGCCACGCGCCCGCCGCCATCATCAGCCCGAGCGCCATGGGCACGTCGATGATGATTTCGCCCTCCGTGGGCTTCTTCGACTGCTCCTTGTTGAGCATCACGTACGAGCGCCCGGCGTAGCCGATCCACCCCGCGACGTACAGGAACCCGAGGCCGGGCACGGCGAACTCGCCGAGGTGCTCGAGGTTGCCGTCCACGATCAGGTGGGGCAGACCGTCGGCGCCACACAGCAGGCCAGCCTCGCCGTAGTTCGCGAAGCGCGTCTTGGTCTTCTCCATGGTCGCCTTGAGCGCGAGCGCGGGCGCCGAGTCGGCGTCGTACTTCTTCAGGCGCTTCTCCAGCGCCTTAATCTCAGCCTTCTCGCGCTTGGCGAAAGCCTTGTTCTTCTTGCAGGGCGTCAGGCCCGCGTAGGGCTGCACGTCGCGCGCGTACGCCTCCTCGGGCATCGCCATGGGCGCGGCGAGCGCCACGGCCGCGGCGGCGGCCAGGGAGACAACCTTCGCGGACGCGTCCTTCGCGGAGCACGAGATGGGCGCGACGGACGCCTGCGTTTTTTTTTCGCGTTTGCGCCGTCGAGAAGATCGAGGCGGTCAGAACGGACAGACAGGGAGCGGTTTCGTCAGCACACGCGCGCGGGCGTCTTAACGGCGTCGCATTCGTGGTCCGGGCGCCTCGCGAACCCGTCGCCGTTCAGACGCGTTCGCGATCGCGATCGCGAGCGATCGGCGCCGCGGAGGTTTCAAAATATCGCGCGGTGACTGTGTCGACCGAGCCGAACGCCCGACAGCGGGCGAGGGGGACGGCGCGCGATCGTCGCTCTCCCGGCGTGGTGCGTGGCGTGCGGGTCTCGCGCGGACGTACCTTGGCGACGACGGTGCGCTGCGCCTTGATGCCGGAGGACATCTTGGAGGACAGCTTGGCCTGCGGGGACGGATCGGGGGGGGAAGGTCAGTCTCTCGCGCGGGCGACGGGACTCGATAAGTCTGGGCAAAGCCGGATCACGCGCGCCGCGGAAACCGCCGCGACCGGTCGCCGCGAGCGCCTATTGGACGCGCCGCGGCAGCCGAACGCTGTGCCAGGTTCTGAAGACCCCTCGGCGTGCGTCGCATCCGTTGGAAACGGCCGGATGGCCGCGCTACGGCGCGACACGCGCGACGAACGCGTCTCGAAAACCCCACGGTTCGGGCCAGATGGCGTTCTGATGATTTCCCGTTAACATCTCTCGCCAATCGGCAATGGCGCGCGCGCGCGCCGCGCGACGTCCGGAGAAGCGCGCCAGACACGGGGACGATGTCTCGGCAGTGTACGCACCGGAGCCACGGCGTTGATGGACATCATAGCAGCCATGTTGTTGGCGGGTTGTGTGCTTTTATGATGCGCCCGAGTCGCGCAGGGGCGTTGAAAAGCCAAAGTGGGCGAAGCAAACGGGGTGCGCTCGTAGGTCGAGAATTTTTTCCCGGCGTTTTGATTCGTCGAGGGCCGCCGCGGTGATTCTCGATCGACCGCCGCGTAATTGCGCATACGTAACCTGTACACCACCTTTTTAGAGAGATATGGGTCCGGATTTTTCGCGTTTTCTGAGCCCCCAACGCCACATAATCCATGTGGGCACACGCCGACAGGCCGACTCCCCATGGGCGTCGAGCCGAACGCGAAGCGTCGCCGGCAGCGCATCTCGGCGTCTCCACCGCGCGTCTCCGCGAGACAGGCGGCGGAATCCGTCGTCGCCGCCGCGAACGCCCAGCGAGACGTGCTGCGACTGGTCCCCGAGCGCCTGCGGCGGTTGGAAGGCGCTTTGCCCGCGGAGCTCGCGGGGTACAGCGTCTCGACGATGCCCGAGCCGCTGCGGCGGTGGGCGTTCGACCTGACCAAGCGAAACATGCGCGACGCGTACGAGCGCACGTGGGGGTGGAACAATCGGGAGAAACGACGCGAGCTCTCGCACGCGGACGCGCGGTTTCTGGTCGCGCACGTCGAGAAACATCCGAAAGAAACCGTCCTCGCGTCGCGCGACGACGAGCGTCGCGCGGACGCGACGTCACCCGCGTCATCGGACGACGCCGTCGCGTTCGTGCACGTGCGCTTCGAGGTGGAGGCGGACGACGCGCCGGTGGTGTACGCGTACGAGCTGCAGTGCGACGCAGAGAAAGGCGCGCGCGGGAAGGGCTTGGGGCGTTTTTTGATGCGCGCCGCGGAAGCCGCGGGCGTCGCGGCGGGGTGTTCGCGTGGCGTCCTGACGGTGCTCAAGGAAAACACGGGCGCGCGCGCGTTTTACGAGAAGCTGGGGTACGTTCCGGACCCAGACACGCCCGCGGACGCGGCGTGCGCGTACGTGATACTGCGCAAAGCGCTCGAGGCGCGGTAGACGCGCGAAAACGCGTTATAGATAAAAGCGGACATTCTCCGCGTCGCTCTTAGCGCATCTTGGGCAACTGTTTCTCCCCCTTGACGGCTCTCACCAGCCTCGCGACTTTCGCGAGCAGGATGAACACCAGGCGCAGCGGCAGAGTCAGCCCCGCGGCGATGACGTCCCCCACGAGCTCACTCGCGCCTTCCGCGGCGGCGCCGACGGCGTCTCCGCCTCGCCGCTTTGTCTTGAGCGTCTGCCCGAAAAAAAATCGCGCGCGAAACGCGCCGACGCCGAACCGCTCGCGCAACAAAGCGCGCGCGCGTTTGCGACGGCGTCTCTTCTCGTCGAACGCCAGCTTGATGAGCGGCGAGAGCAGAAACGTCACGACGTTGCGCGAGCCTCGGTTCTCGCTGGCTTTTTTCCCCAAGTTGGCCGACGCGGCGGCGAGGAGCGATTCCGGCGCTTCCGCGACGTCCGGCTTCTCTGAGTAGACGCCCAGCGCGTGCACGGCGAGCCGGAACGGCCCCTCGCGGAACTCGGGCATCGGCCCGGCCGTTCCGAAGCGGGACATGATCAGGCCGAGGCCATACACCGAGCCGCACTGCTCCGCGGAGAGCGGAGGGACGTCAGGCACCACGGCGGGGCCGCGCACGAGCCGGAACGACGACCAGGGGATGCGCGTCTCCGCCGGGATGCGCGTCTTCGCGGCGGCGTCGACGACGGGCGGCGCGAACGTCGCCTGGTACACCATCTCGCCGCGGTCGTTCTGCGTGCGCACGGTGGCTTTCCAAACCCGGCGCTCCGGTTCGGCGTCGGACTCGAACCCGCACTGCAGAGCGATGCCGTCGAACGCGGAGAGATCCAGGGGCGTTTGTAAGGAAACCGAGCGCGCGCCGGTGAACCCGCCGCCCTCCGCGCGGCACTTGCCCGCCCACACCAGGCACTCCCTGCCGGCCGGGTCGGGCGCGACGGTGCTGCTGGAGACGCCGCCCATCACCACGTCGTCCACGCGCTCGAACACGGCCGCCGCCGCGGCCGCGGCGTCCGCGCCGCCGCCGCGCAGGCCCAGCAGGTCGAAGCTCGCGCCGGAGGAGGCGTCGTCCGTCGCGGCGGTCGCGGAAGGCGAAGAGAGCGAGCCGAGCGTCGTGCCGCCGCGCGGACGCATCGGCGCGACGCGGCCGACGGCGACGGCGCGGGGCGCGCGCGCGGGGAGGCGGAACGCGCCGCGCGAGGTGCGCGCGGGCGCGCGGACGCCGAACGCGGGGGGGGCGACCGAAGACGCCATGTGTGTGCCGGTGCGCGCGGCGACGGGAGTGGTGTCGACGTCATCGAACCGTCGCAGCCAAACATCTCGGTTCGCAAGTCGAGCACTTCGAGTGGCGACGCGGAAGTCGTTCTCGGCGTTTTTCACCACTGCGTGTCCAGTCCGCGTGGCGCGCGGGTGCACCCCCCCCCATGGCGCCGCGGGGCGGGTCGCGCGCGGGTGCGATGCCTGACGTGATGCCAGATAGCCTCACGGAGTACGAGATGGACCGCGAGGAGCGGCTGGGGAAGAATCGCGCCGTGCTCGCCGCGCTCTCCATCCCCTCGCTCGCGGCGGAGACGAGGACTCCCGACGAGACCGGCGACGGGTCGCGTCGCCGCGGACGCACCGGCGCGTCCGCCTCGACCGCGCCGTCGCGCCGGTCCAGCCGCGCGGAGGCGCGTAAGGCGAAGACGTACGCGGACGCGCCGGGAGAGGACTCGGGTGACCGGGCGTCGGACGACAGCGACGCGGGGTCGGATTCGGCGCGCGCGCGCGCGGAGGAGGAGGCGGATGCGGATTTCTCCGGTTCCGAGTCCGAGTCCGAGTCGGCGCGGCGCGCGCGCGGCGACGCGCCCGAGACGGTCGAGCTGGACGAGGACGGGGAGGAGATAAAAAAAAGAGCACCACCCGCGACGGATCGTCGCGGTTTCACTAAAAAACGCGAGCGCGCGCGAGACGAACCGCCGACGCGCCGCCTCTCTCGCGAGAGCGACGCATCCGACGACGCGCGCGACGCGTTTGCGGCGTTCCTCGCGCCCTCCGCCGCGGTCGCCGTGCGGCGCGGGTTCCTGAAACTGGAGGACGCCACGTTCGGGCTGCGCGAGCTCCGCGCCGTCGTCGACGCGCACGGGTTCGAGGACTGGACGGACGAGGAGCTCGTGCACATGCTCGCGCCGGAGCTGGTCAAGGCGCCGGAGGCGGACCCGAGCGCGGGTTCCGCCGAAGAGGCGCGCCGACGCGATGCGCTCGTGACTAAAACGTCACCGGGCGCGGCGGGGACCGACCCGAGCGCCGCCGACGCGGCGCGGCGCGCGGCGGCGGCGGCGGCGGCGGCCGAGATGCGCCTGGGGCTCTCGGACCTCGCGCGGCTGGCGGAGACCGTGGGCGCGCGGCGGAGAGCGACGTGAGGACGACGCGCGTCGCGATACGCGTCGAAAGTAGTCTACGTCTACTGTAGTGAAAGTAGTAACTACCTCGCGGACTACGTGGACTACGCGGCGGTGTTCCTTTCTCGGTTTCGTCATTCGGACGCGGCGTTCGCCGCGGCGCCGGTACCGGCGGTCTATCGATCGCGAAAGAGGCGGTCTTTCTCTGCGCCTCTGACAAGGCGCAGAGAAAGACGCCCGCGTTCGCGGCGTCGCCCTCCTCGCTCACCTCACGCGCCGTCCTTGGGTGCGCCGTCGTACCTGCTCCACACGCTCCGGTTGTAGGGCCACGCCTGCGGGAACCGAGAGGGTCAGCGCGGCTTTTTTCGACTCCGCCGCTCCCGGCGCTCGTCGGTCGAACGCTTCGCGTCGTGAGCGGTTCGCACAAAACGCGTCGGATGTCACGAGACGAGACGCGCGTCGGTCGAAAAGACGCTTCGCGCGGAAGTCGCGGGTCGGACGACCGCCTTTCGCGCGCTTCGTTTATGTATGGGTGACCCACTGGTCGTCTCGGACGTCGATTACTTACCTTGGCGTCGAGAGCGCACTCCCTGGCGATGTCCCACGACGAGAGGAGCCCGGCGAATTTCCCGGACGCGTTCCGCACGACGGCGTGGTGGATCTTGCGCTTCTGCAAAATCTCCGCAGCCTCGTCGCGGCTCATCTCGGGCGTCGCGGGGTACAGGGTCGTGCTCATCACGTCCTTCACGAGCGTCTCCAGGGGGGTCTGCGCGTGAAACGACGAGGCGGAACGCGCGCGCGTCGGCGGCGGTCAGAAGACGCGGAAAAAGTACGTAACGCTCGTCTTTTCCGAAGAAAACGAAAGACACGTCGCGCGCCTCGGACGCGCCGACGCGAAGCTTCAGACCGCGCCCGGGCTGCGGGCGCCTCGGTCGTGGTCTCGGGCACGTCAGGACCGTCGGGCGGGAAACGCAGCGCCCGGAGTCCGCGCGAAGCGGCCGCATCGCGTCGGCGTTCGGTGTCGGTGACCACGACGAACCGGGGTGCGCACCTGGTTGAGGAACATCCTGTTGACGTCTTGCTTGGTGACGATGCCGACCGCGCGTTCCGACGCGGGGTCGACCACGACCACGCACCCTATTCTTTCGTTCACCAGGGAAGCCACGACGCTCGACAGCTTGTCTTCGGGCATGGCGGTCACGCACTTCGCGGCGGGTATCATGAAACTCGCCACCGACGGCATGTGTTCTTTCGCGCGAGTGGAGGTGCTTTTCGGCGTCCGTGCGGGTCGCGCGGTCTGCAGTGCCGCCGCGGCCGCCTCACGTCGAGACGAGGGTTACGAACGCCGCGAAGGCGTCGCCGACGTATCGCCCGACATCCTCCGCGATCGAGACGCAGATTCCGCGGATTTGAGCCTCGGCCCGTCCCATGTACGGCACACGATAGCTACAGTGTTTTCCTACTGTACTCGACACGCACGCACAAGTCGTGACGCGCTCGGGACACTCAAGACAAATTTTCACAACGCGAATCGAGTGTTGGCGGCGGCTCGCCGGCTGCCGCCGACACATTTCCATGGCGCAACCGTCTCCCGGCGGCGGCGACGCGCCGTCGTCTTCGCTACCTTACTGGGGTGAGGACGATGCGCCCGCGCCGCCTTCTTCGCGGCTGTGCGTGAAGAACATCCCTAAGCACCTCACCCTGGCGCGTCTGCGGGAGCACTTCGCGGAGCGCGGCGAGGTGACGGATGCGAAAATCATGAAGACCAGCGACGGGAAGACTCGCCAGATGGCGTTCGTGGGGTACAAGACCGAGGAGGACGCGACGAAAGCGCTGGAGTACTTCAACAACACGTTCGTGGACACGTCCAAGATCTCGGTGGAGTACGCGAGGGCCGTCAAGAGCACCACGCTGCCCCGGCCGTGGTCGCGGCACTCGGCGGGGTCCTCGGCGCACGCGCGTTCCAACGCGCCCGCGCCGGACCCGGACGCGCCCGAGCCTCCGGACCCCGACCGCTTCATCGGCGTGCGCGAGCTGAAGAAGATGAAAAACGCCAAGAAGCACGCAGCCGAACGCGAGCTCGAGGCGATGATCGCCGCGGACCCGAAGCTCGCGGAGTTCATGGAGCTCATGGCGCCAAGGTCGAAGCAGAAAATCTGGGACAACCAGGATGTCACCGCGTTCGGCGCCGCGGGCGACGGCGACGGCGACCTCCACGCCGGCGGACCGGACGAGAAACCGGCGTTCGAAGACGACGGGTCGGACGACGACGCGTACGACCAGGACCTGGACGACGACATGGGCAAAGCCGGGGCGGCGAAGCGCGTCAAACGAAGAGCTGTCGTGGAAACGCGAAAACAAAGCGGCGGCGGCGGCTCGGACAGCGACAGCTTCGACGTCAGCGACGAGAGCGACACCGAGACGAGTGATTCTTCCGAGAGCGACACGGAGAAAAGCATGGACGCGGTGGCGGTTGATGACGACGTGTCTGACATGGACTACCTCAAGAAGCGCGCCTCTCGGTTCAGCGACTCGGGGAGCGACGAGGACGAGGACGAGGACGCTTTCCGCGACGATGCGAGCGACGAAGAGGAGGACGCGGAGGAGGAGAACGGGGAGGATGCGACGCGCGAGCGGGAGGAGAAACGCGAGGCTGATACGCACCACGAGGCGAACGACACGGACGCGAACCGACGAACGGATGATTCGTCTGTCGGACGCGTTTCGAACGAAGCGCGGGTGGTGACCGCGGAGGACATGGAGGCCATCGCGGAGACGGGCCGGGTGTTCGCGCGGAACCTCCCGTTCACGGCGACGGAGGAGGAAGTCGCCGCGCACTTTTCGCGCTTCGGCGCCCTCACCGCGGTGCACGTCATCGTGGACAAGACGACGCGGCGAAGCAAGGGTTTGGCGTACGTGACGTACGCGCTCCCCGAGAACGGACTCGCCGCCATGGAGGCGCTGGACGGCTCCATCTTCCAGGGCCGGCTGATCCACCTCATCCCGGCGAAGCGGCCGCCCAACGCCGCGGACACGCTCGGCGGCGTCGGGCGCGTGGAAGGCGCCGACGGCGCCGGCGCCGGCGCGGACGGGAGCCGCGACGCGATCGGAGACGGCGAAAGGCGCGAGGTGGGTTTCAAGGCGGACCGCGACGCGCGTCTGAAGGCGGACGCCGGGACGAACCGCGCCGCCTGGAACTCGCTGTTCATGCGCCAGGACACCGTCGCCGCGGCGGTGGCGGCGAAGTACGGCGTCTCGAAAGCCGATCTGCTGGAGTCGGGCGACGCCGACGTCGCCGTGCGCCTCGCGCTCGGCGAGGCGCAGATCATCGCCGACACCAAGGCACAGCTCGAGGACGCCGGGGTGGACGTCGGGTCTCTGGAACAGGCTGCTGCCGCGGGCGGCGCGAACACGGCGAAAGGCGCGCAGAAAAGCGTCAAACGCAGCGGGCTGTGTATCCTGCTGAAGAACCTGCCTTACGAGGCGGACGAAGACGAGCTGCGTTCGATGTGCGAGCGGTTCGGGTCGCTGTCGCGCCTGGTTCTTCCGGACACGCGCACGCTCGCGCTCGCCGAGTTCCTCGAGCCGACGGACGCGCGCAAGGCGTTCAAAGGTTTGGCGTACAAGCGGTACAAGCACGTGCCCATCTACGTGGAGTGGGCGCCGGCGAGCGCGTTTCGCGAAAAAGAAAACGCGGCGGAGGCGCGACGCGCGCCTCGCTCCGACAAAGAAGCGACGCGAACGAGCGCCGCCGTCGCGCCGCGCGCCGACGCCGTCGGCGCGTCGCGCGTCGCGGAACCGAACGTCATACACGAAAACGATGACGAAAATTCGGACGAGGACGAGGACGCGTCCCGTCTGTTCGTCAAGGGCCTTTCCTTCCAAACCTCCGAGGCGGCGTTGCGCGCGCACTTCCTGCGCGCGGCATCCGCCGCGGGCGGGCGCGTGCTGGCGGCGAACGTCGCCACGCAGCGGGGCCCGGGCGGCGCGACGCTCAGCCGCGGGTTCGGGTTCGTGGAGTTCGACGCGCCGGCGGTGGCGCGCGCCGCGAAGCGCGCCATGCAGGGCAAGGCCCTGGAAGGCCGCGCGCTGCGCCTCGAGCTCTCCTCGCCGTCCTCAGCGAGGCGAGCTGGCGGCGACGCGGAGGCCGGCGAGGCGCGGCTGCCGAAGGGCTTCAGCGCGACGAAGCTCGTGGTGCGCAACGTCGCGTTCGAGGCGACGCGGCGCGACATCCAGAAGCTCTTCAACCCCTTCGGCGTGTTGAAGTCGTGCCGTCTGCCGAAGAAGTTCGACGGCGCGCACCGCGGGTTCGCCTTCGCCGAGCTCTCCACGAAGCGCGAGGCCTCCGCCGCGCTGGAGGCGCTGCGCGGGACGCACCTCTACGGGCGGCGGCTCACAGTCGAGCGCGCCGCCGAGGACGACGACGTCGCGGGCGTGCGCGAGAAGACAGCCGCCAGGTTCGACGCCGGCGCTGCCGGCGAAGCCGCCGCCAGGGGAGAGAACGCGTTGAAGAGACCGAGGCGGGCGGCGGCGTGAACGAACGCGTAGATAGGCACCTCTATATGGCGACGTGGTGAAGGGGGGAGCGCCTACTTTACTTTACAAAAAAACACAGAAGTCCGCGTAGTTAAAGACTACGACGAGACGAAAGTCGCGCCTCCCGCGCCTCCGCCCTCACGCGCGCGTTCGCGGCGCCGGCGACGCGACGCGCTCCGGGACCGCTCCGGCGTCGAGCCCTTCGGGCGCGGGGAGGAAGAACAGGTTCGGTCGCGCGGGGGGCAGCGCCAGCACGCTGCGATCCGAGAGCTCGACCCGAGCGGGATTTCCGGAAATTTCGGAAATCGCCCGGCGGCGCGCCTCGGCGTCGGCGGCGCCATCGGCGCGCGGAACAGCCGCGCGGCACGTGGGGCACTTCCTGCTCGAGCGGAGCAGCCATTTGTCCACGCAGGCGCGGTGGAACGCGTGCCTGCACGGCAGCTCTCGGATCTCCTCGCCGCCGCGAAACGCCTCGAGGCAGATGTAGCACTGCGGCGCGTCGCGTCCGTCGCCGGCGCAACCGTCGCCGGCGCCGTAAAAGGCGCGGCTTCGACTCCGCGGGCCCGTCTCGTCGTCGTCGCCGTCCGGCGTCGCGGACGCGGGGTCCCACACGGTGGTCGGCGCGAGCGCGGCGAGGTCGCGCGCCTCGGCGGGCGCGTTCGCGCGCGAGCCCAACAAGCCGGAGAATCGACCGAGACCGTCGTCGTCGCCCTCGGAGACCAGGCGCGCGTCCACCTCGCGCAGAATCGTCAGCAGAGTGTCCGCCAAAAACGCCACCCGCGCGCGGAGGACGCCTCTGCGTCCGACGTCGCCGGAACGGGAACCATCATCCGAGTTCATGTCGTTCATATCGTGCATATCGTGCACGTCATCCATATCGTCCAAGTCCTCCTCCGCCGCTCCTCCGCCGTCCTCCTCCGCCTCGACGTCGACGTCCAGCGCGCCTCCGGCGCCTCCGCGCGTCGCGCGGAGGCTCTCGCCGAGTTCGCGCGCGACGCGCGCGATGTCCAGCCCGCCCGCCCGCCGCGCGCGCGATGTCCAGCCGGAGCCCTCCGGCGGAGCGGGACGCGGAGCGTCCCGCTCCGCGTCCAGGCGCGACGCGTTCGCGTCTGGATGCCGCCCCGTGACCGGGACGGATCCGCCGTCCGCGCCCTCCGTCGCCGTTGGAATGCCCTCCGTTCCCCGCGGAAAAGTCCCCGCGTCTCTCTCTCCGGAGCGCTCCGGCGGCGCGTCCCACTCGAGCCTGCGCCTTCGGCGCCGCAGGCCGGTGGCGTCGCCGACGTGCCTGTCGTCCAGCGACAGGCGCCGGTCCAGCGCGCCGGGCGAGAAAGCTCGTCGCCGCGCCGCCGCGTCGACCGCGAGCGGCGCCGTCGCGGGGCCCGGGCTCGAAAAGGGAACCTCCGACTCTACGGCGCGAGCGTCGCCGGCGGCGGAGGCGACGTCGCCTTCGCGGCGTCGACGTGCGCCCGTGAGCGCCTCGTACAGGCGGTTGGCGCGGGGGAAGTACTCGCGCCGGCGCGCCGCGCTTCGCGTGCGCGGCCCCGCCGGCGAGGAGGGCGCCGGGAGCGCGGCACGCGGCGCGAGGCCCGAGACCAGCGCGTCTCTGGGCGCGCCCGCGGCGCCGGATGGAATTCCATCCGCGCTCTCTCCGTCGGCTCGCGGCGGGGCCGTTCCCGCGGAGGCCAGCGCGCGTAGGAACGCCGAGGACGCGTCCGTGATCTCCGCGCTCCCCGCGGCGTCGATGACGAACGCGCGGCCGTCCGCGCGGCGCATGATCACGAACGGGCTCGGGTCGGGCGGCTGTTTCGGCGGCGCGCGCGGGGGATGGGAGGTCAGCCGAGCGCCGCGTGAGGGCCGGTCGCGAGAGGACACCGGAAATGGCGTGCAGAGACGAGCAGATAACTCTCGGGGCAGCGAAAGGGCACGGCGCGGCAGAGCGCGGAGAGCGGCGTCGAGGCACGCACCGCCGAGTCCTCGTCGGTCGCCTCGAGGGTGACGATGTTCATGCTCGTCGTAGCACCCATGCGCGCGGTCGGTGTCTCCCGCGCGCTCATGGAAGTGGAGCGCCGCGGCTCTGCCATCAACGGGTTTTTCGCGCGAGAGTTCGGTGCTGACTGTACTGAAACGAGATCGCGAGTGGTTCACGTTGCTTGATTTTTTCGCGCGCGTTTTTTTAGACTGAAATCGCACTGCCTTTTCGCGGGAAACCCCGAAAGGGGTGATTCGCTGGCTACTGATAAAACGTTAGACAGGCAGGCAACAGCAGGCAGAAGCGGGACGGGCTTTCCGTAAAAACGAGAATCTTCGGAACACGCGTGGAGTTCGAGTCCCGCAAAGGGCATGGCTTCCCTCCCAGGCGCCGACCTCGCGGCTTCGGCCGTGCACTACGACACAAACGGCGAGACGCAGCTCGCGATCGAAAACTACGTCCGCGCCGCGGACGTGATCGAATACGCCGCTCAATCCGGGCAAGCTCCCCCAGGCTACGATTTCCCGAAGCTCGCGAGGGACTACCGCGCCAGGGCGTCGGAGCTCGCGCAGGGTTCCCAGACGGACTCGACGAGCGGTAAGCTCGAGGCTACCGCGAGCTCGATGTTCCGTAAGCTCAAGTCCTCCGCGTCGAGCGCCGCGCGCGCGACCAAGGGAGCCGCGCAGGCCGTAGGGCAGGGCGCGCAGTCTGCAGCCTCCGCAGTCTACGTGTCGACCGCGGCGGCGGCGAGCTCGACCGCCGCCGCGGCAAACAAACGCGGCACTCTGGCCAACAAGTTCGCATCGACCGCGGCGCATGGAGCAGGCTGGGGCTTCGGCACGACCGTCGGCCACGGCGCGGGCGCTGCGGTCGTCGGGATGTTCCCAGCACCGCCGCGCAGACGCTGAACCGAAAAATAATCTCCGATTCATAGCGAGGTGTGTCCGGAGTGTTTGCAAGAGCCCGACACGGCGTCATGGTAGCCGGAGGGGATGCGTCGAAAAAAACGAGCGTTCCGCGCCGAAAAGGACCCCACGTCGCTCCCTCGTGTCACCGAGACCCCCCCCGTTTCTCCCCGCGCCGCTCCATGACGAACACGTGTCCCTCTTCGGGCTGCAGGCTGTCGAAGTGCCCCGGCCTGTGCACGACCACCAGCGCGGGGAGAACGCCGTGACCGTCGCCGCCGACGGCGCGTCGGGCGGCTTTCGAGTCGGCGCGCGCCGAAAAAACGGTCAAGGTCACCGCGCCCCGCGACGCGCGCCAGCGAAGGCAATTCATGACTGGCGCGTGGTGCACGTCGAGCTCGTCGTTTCGGTGATGAGACGTCTCGAACGCGCCGCCGCAGACGTACCGCCCGTTCCGCGCCGCGCGCTCTTTCACGTGTCGACTCTCCCCGCGCGCTCGTTCGTCCGTCTCGGCGACGTCCGCGGGCACGGCGAGGAACGCGCCCCCCGTCTCCGTCGCCGCCTCGACGCAGACCATCGCGACTCGCGTTTTCGCGGCGAGGACCACGAGCTCGTTGTCCGCGCCCCAGTACCGACGCCACGTCGATTTCCCCGCGAACGGCGCCGCGTCCGTGGCCATCGCCTCAACGTACTTCTCGAACCGCGCGCGCGTCGAGGCGCCGCGCAACGCGCCGCGGCTCAGCCACGCGCGGCCTTGCTCGCCCTCCATCAAAGTGGCCATCGCGCGCGCGCGCGCGACGGCGGCGCGTTTCTTCGCGCGTTTCTCGTCCGCCGCGCCGACGAACGGGCCGCGCTCGTTCACGACGCCGGCGACGAGAGGCGCGTCGCGCGCGATGTCCCGCAGGTGACGCGCGAGCGCGACGCGCAGATGCGCCCAGGTGACGCGTCTCCCTTTCGACCGTTCCGGTGGCGCGTTCGCTGCGCCGACGGCTTTTCGCGCGTTCGCGTCTTCGGGGAACAACGCCGCGTGCGCCGCCTTCCCCGCGCTTCCCCGCGCGGACGCGAGCCACGTGTTGATCCCGCTCGAGACGGCGCAGAACATGCAGTTGCCCATGCCCCGCTCGGATTTCGCGCGCGCGCCCAGCGCCGACGCGGCGGCGCGGACGACGTCGGGTCCGGATTTCCCGGCGAGCCTCCCTCCGCCGGGGGAAGCGCGCGCGGGGGTCTCGTCGACGAACACCACGTCGGACGAGTCCGACTCGGCACTGGAGACGGAGTCGCCGCCGTCGCCGTCGGAATCGCCTCGGCGGTCGCGGTCGTCGCGCGTCTCGGTAGGGGCCGCGTCCGCCGCCGACGGGACGGCGATGACGCGCGGCGAACGCCGCCCGCCGACGCGCGCGCGCTTTTTCACGCGCAGACCGCTCCTACGCCGGAGGAGCGCGAGCGCGATGCCCCGCAGCGCGCGGCGCATCTTCGACGCCGCGCTCACACCCACGCCCCCGCGGGGGCGCAACGGCCCCGCGGCGCGCCGACCCGCGGTCATGGCCCCGCCGCGCCCCGATCTCTGGGTTTTCGGTGTGAAGCGCCTGCGCTTTTCGCTTTTTCGAGGGAGGCCGGAAGTTGGGAAGCCGAACACGTCGACGCCCGAGAGCCACGAGTTTCAATCCCGCGCATCGAACGCCGCGCCGGGCGCACAACTGTCCGCCGCCTCGCCGCAGGCGGGTACTTTCGACCGGACATCGCCCCGCACGTCCCATGACGATGTCTGTCGCGCGCGGGCTCACCGCCGCGCTCGGTTCTTCGCGCTGGACCGAGCTCGCGTCCCCGCGCGGGCCGTCCCGGCGCGACCGCCGAAACGTCGGCTCCGCGCGCGCGCGATGCAGGGCGACCAACCCCACCACCGCGCTGTTCGGCGGCCTGATGGCCAAGACTAAGAAGCCCGCAGCGCCTCCCAAGCCTCCTGCGGGAACGGAAACCGACGCCGTCGCGTTTAAAGCCGCGGGCTTGGTCCTCGCCGTCCCTTCTCTCGGGACGTTCGTGGACACCGAGCCCGCGCTGGGCGCGTTCGACGTGAGCCACTCCGACCCGAGGGCGTTTGAAACCGTCTCCGACGTGCAGCATTTCAGCAACGTCGTCGGCACGGACTGCTTCGCGCTCATCGCGCTGTGCGCGCTGTACGTGTTGTCGGACGCCGCCGAGAACCAAAGGCTGGACAGCGCGACGTACCAGCGATTGGCGCTCGCGGTGGCGTTGTACGCCGGCGCAAACGTCGTCGGCGTCTCCGCCGCCTTCGTCGCCGGCGCGATCGGCGACCCCGAGCTTCCCTCGCCGTCGCCCGCGGCGGTGGCGGGCGTGGTCACCGCGCTGGCGCCCGCGGGCGCGGTTTCCGCACGCGCGATTGCGGCGTATGGCGGCGGGTTCGGCGAGGCGTTCGAGCGCGTCAAGGAGGACTGGGCGACGGTGACCGATCTCCAGTCGGCGACGGAACGCGGCGGCTACCTCGAGCGGTACCTGAAGCTTTCCTTCTGGGCGTCGATGATCGTCGGCGGGTCCTTCGCGTTCTCGCCCCTCTCGCCGCTCGCCATCGTCAACGAGTACACGCCCAGCTCGCAGTTCATCCAGCGCGCGTTCGGGTTAGGGACGGTGTTCATGCTCGCGCCCGCGCAGTTCGTGCTGCTGGACGCGGCGAAAAGAGGGAGGCTGGGCGGCGGCACGTTCAAGAAGCTTAACCTGAGCATCGCGCTCGCCATCGCCGGGATCGACCTCATGACTGTGTACACCTTCGCCGCCGCGCAGGCGCTGAGCCCGGACGCGGACGCGCTCAAGGAGGCGTCGGGGGGGATCTACAACTACGTCGGCGCGCTCGCGGTCTCGTTCTCCATCTTGGCCGTGTATTTGTACCAAGGTCTGTTCGCGAAGAAGGACGCGTGACGACGTGAGGACCGTTTCCGACGCCATACCTTTTTCATTCATCGATGAACATTAGTACGAAGATTTGCCAACGTCGGTTTCGAAACCTTCGCTCCCCTTTCAAGGCTCCCGTCTCTCATCGCGCGTCGCCGATCGGGGTTCGCGCGGTCCCTGTGACCCCGTCGGCGTTTCGCTCGTTCCCGACGCGCGGAAACCAAAACGACGAAGCGTTTGTGTTTCAAAGTCAGCATCGTCGCGGACACATCGTCTCGCGGCGCGCGTCCGGTCGTCGAGCGCCCGCTCGACGCGCCGCGATGTCCATGCTGACGTTCGACCGCACGGACATCACGCAGACCGCGCAGGCGGAGCGGGGCACGATGGAGGTGCTTCCCCTGAGCAAGGGCAAGCGGCAAAACAAGATCGTGCTGGGCGACGCGGACGGGGTCGTGCAGGCCCTGGGCATGCGTAAGGGCGAGGACACTCGGAGTTTGGTGTTCAAGACGGCGACGGGCCCGGACCCGATCGCGTCCCTGACGCTCGGCGCGGGGAAGGGCCAGGAGGACAAGATCTTCGTCGCGTCCGGCGCGACGGTGCGCGGCGTGAACAAGAAAGGCAAGGAGTTTTTTAAGTTCTCCACCAACCTCACCGAGCCCATCAAGGACGTGCGCGTGGACGGCGACCGAATCTGGACCACGGGCGAGTACGTGAGCAACCAGTACGTGGATTGCGTCGACGCCCACTTCTTCGCCTCGAACGACGTCATAGCCGACGCCCGGCTCGCGCCCGTGGTGCTGGACGCGGAGAAGAACCCCGTCTTGGCGTGCCGCGACCGGTTCGTGAGAGTCGTGCAGGGCTCGGAGCTGTACTACGAAGCCGCCGTCGCCGGCGCCGCGTCGGCGCTGCACGTCTGCGAGCGAAACGACGCGCGGCGCCGGGAGTACAGGGACGAGGCGGCGCGCGAGTCGGTGGACCCGCGCGCGCCGCGCCCGTCGAGTGCGTCTCGCGAGACTACGGCGCGTCGCCGAGACGCTCTGCCGCCCGACTTTGAGCATGCGTCGCGTCGGGAGGTGCTGTTCGGCACCGAGCAGGGTTTGGCCGGGCAGCTCTTTCTGGACGGCGAGCGCGTGGCGCGCGGGTGGGTGATCGACGCGACGCACGCGCGACGCGCAGGCTCGGGCGGGGTCTCCGCGATCCACGCTGAGTGCGACTTGACCGGCGACGGGCGCGCCGACGTGGTGCTCGGTCGCGACGACGGCTCCATCGAGACGTACGCGTTTGACGAAAACGGCGATCCCGTCTTGGCCGGTCGCGTCTCGTGCGGCGAGGCGGTGCAGACGCTGCGGCACGGCCGCGTCACGACGCCCTTCCCCGAGATCCTGGCGCACACCTTCAGCGGCAGGGTGCTTAGCTTCAAGCCGGGCGCGGACAGCACGAGCGCGGACGGGTTCGGGATGGGCGAGGCGCTGGACGACGCGCAAGCCGCCGCGCGCCGCGTCGCCGAGAAGCGGCGCATCGCGGACGCGCGACTGGAGACGGAGCGTCTCGCCGCCGAAGTCGAGGTGGCGCGCGCGAAGTACCAGGAGCTGAGCGGCGACTTGATCGCGGCGGACGGGCCGAGCCGCGTGCTCGACCGGTTCCGGCTGGACGGCGAAACCGCGACGCACCGCCTGACCCTGGAGGCGCCCGCGGCGATCGAGTCCGTCGCCGTGCACGTCGTCTCCGCGCGCGTCCACCTGCTGGACGAGTACGGCGCTGGCGCGGAGCGCGCGACGACGAACGGCGCGCGTTCGTCCGCGCCGTCGCTCGACGCGACGGCGGCGATCGTGTCGCGGACGCCGCCCGAGCTCGCTTCCGTCCCGGGCGTGCTGGCGACGTACCGGCTGCCCTCCGAGAACCAGAACCGCTTCGAGATCGAGGTGCGGTGCCAAGAGGGCGCGCCTGGGGCGATCCGCGCCAGCGTGCTCCCGCGGCGCCCGCCCAAGACGTGCGTCGAGGTGGTGCGCGAGGTAAAGCCGCTCTGCCTGCACAGGCGCAGGCTCACGGGCGACGAGGAAGGCGCGGGGAACGACCGTCGGAACTCGAACGAACCGGGAGTCGGCGTCCTCGGCGCCGGGCGCGTCGCGGAAGCGTTGACGGTGAGCGGGGACTTTCTCGTCGAGGACGCGCACCAGTGGGTCGCCGAGCTGCTCGACGACGTGCCGAACAAACTCGCGCGTTCTTTCGGAGTCTCCGCGGGAGACGCCGGCGGGGACTCCTCCCCGGGCGCGCGGGACTCGTTCTCGTACGACTTCGAGAACGTACTTCTCGGGACGCGCCTGCGCGTCGCGGGGCGCGCGGGCGAGGCTCGGTTCTGGAGCGACGGCGCGACGCCACTCGCGCTCATCAAAGAGTTCGTCGGACGCGCGGCGGCCAAGACCAACCTCCGCGTTCGGTTCGCATTCGACGGGGACGACGCGACGCCGGCGACGTTCGCGAGGCTGGTCCATCCTCTGATCGCGGAGACGACACGTTTGGCGCGTCAAGAGACGTTGCTGGAGGGGTTGCGCGAGCTGAAAACGCAGGAGCCCGAGCTTGACGGGTTTCTGAGCCCGGAACACGCGGCGGTGCTGGCGGAGGAGAAGAGCGTCACCGCCGAGGCGCGCGCGCGGCGCGGACGGCTGGCGTACCTCGTCGGCGTCGTCAAGGACTTCTTCGTGGACTGGCACAAGTTCCGCGGCGAGAACGTCAAGAGCGCGATGCACGAGGTGGACCGCGCGTTCCAGGAGTACTCGCTCGAGAGGCTCGTCGAGGTGCTGGAGCAGAGAGCGCGATAGAGCGCGACGGAGCGCGATTGACGAGCGCTGACGTCGCGAACGCGTCGTGAATTTGAAAAAGGCGCGCGACGTCGTCCGCCGACGACTGCGTCAGACGACGCCCGCCTGGATGGGCCCGCCGATGAACGCGCCGTCCGAACCCCACTCACCGGTCTGCGTGTTCCCGCTCGCGCTCCACGTGTACGTGCCCTCGCCCGTGGGCTTGCCGTTCTGGAACCGCCCTCTGTACGACGAGCCGTCGGAGAAGACCCACTCGCCCTCCTCGAACTTGCCCTCCGCCCATCGCCCCATGAACGTCGACTCGCTCGCCTTGAAGAAGTACGAGCCCTGCCCGTGCTTCTTGCCCTTCTCGAACGAGCCGCGGTACACGTCGCCCGACGCGTACGTGTACTCGCCCTCGCCGTGGATCTGGTCCTCAGCGAACGCGCCGGCGTATTTAGATCCATCCGGAAACGTCTTCTCGCCCGCGCCGTGCTTCTTGTTGTCCACGAACTCCCCCTCGTAGAACCCGCCCGAGAGCTCGTGCTCCTCGCCCTCCTGCGTGGGCTTGAACACGTACCGGCCTTTGCCCTGGCGCATGGAGATGGGGATGAGCGGGATCTCGGGCTCGGGCTCCTCCGCCGCCTCCACGGGCGCGTCGCCCTCGGCGGGGGCCTCGCCCTCGGGCGCGTCCGCGGCAGCGGCCGCAGCCTCAGCATCCGCGGCGGCCTTCTCCGCGGCCGCCGCCTCCGCCTCGGCGACGGCCACGGGGTCGGGGATCATGGACTTGACGTACGTGCCCTCGAACACGTCGCCGTTGGGGAACGTCATGCGGCCCTGCGCTTTCAGAAGGGAGCGGTCAGCGTCGGAAAGTCAGAGGGGGAGGATGCGACGCGCGTTTTTGGAACGCGCGGCAATTGGAGGGCGGTCGACGGAAACGCACCTCGCCGACGGGAAAGCCCTCATCGGTGGTGCCCTCGCCCCACTCGCCCTCCTCATTCTTGGTCTCCCACAGGCAGGGAGGGAGCTCCTCGGGCTCCTCTTCGGCCATCGTCGCGGTCGCGACCGATCAGGAGCGCGGATGAGTGACCGAATAGGATGATTTGGCAGGAAACAGAAAAGTTCTCGATTTGGCTCGCCTGCTCGCGTCGCCTCCGTCACGACGGTCGGCCGGACCGAGCCTCAAGTTTTTCCAACTCGCAGCCCGACCTCTCCAAGATGGCGGTCCCGCGACGCCGGCCGCCCTTTTAGCAACGCGCTTGAGACGTGTAAGCGAGCAAGGTGCGAGTCTTCCCGACGTCTGCCCGATATCCACGGCCACGCGCGCGTGTCCTCCGCGCGTCGCGACACCGCGAGTGCCATCCGACGAGCCGGTTCCGGCGCGTCTCCGGTCGCGACCGCAGCGCGGCACCGCCTAGGGTCTCGTTTTTGCCGCATTGAAGCCGCACCGGCGCCGGTCCCGGCGAACGCGAGCCTCGCGCGCATCCCCCGAGGCGACGCGGCGGGCATCGCACAGTTTCATCGGCGAGCGGACGCCCCGGTCGCGGGGCAACGCATCGCTTCACCCGGGCGCCGCGCGCGCGCGCCGCGCGCGAACTGCGTTTTTCCGCTCCCTAGGGTTTTCGCTGACCGAGCGCTTTCATGCTCCACTCCTCCTCCCCCGCACTCTCCTTTCACAGTCACCATGAAGGTCCTCAAGGCTCAGCGCGAGCTCGCCATTCCCGAGGGCGTCGAAGTCACGCTCAAGGCGCGCAAGATCGTGGTGAAGGGTCCCCGCGGCACCCTTCAGCGCGACTTCACGCACCTTCCCCGCATTGACATGCACCACGACAAGGAGAAGCACATGATCGTTTGTACGATGTTCTTCTCCGCGAAGAAGCGCCTGGCGTGCCTCCGGACGGTCTGCTCGCACATGTCCAACCTGTTCGACGGTGTGACCAAGGGGTTCAGGTACAAGATGCGCGCCGTGTACGCGCACTTCCCCGTGAACATGAACATCCCCGCGAAGGGCGAGAAGATCGAGATCCGCAACTTCCTGGGCGAGAAGCGCACGCGTACCTGCAACATGCTCGAGGGCGTGAAGATTACGCGCGACGAGATGGTGAAGGACTGCCTGGTGCTCGAGGGGAACGATATCGACAACGTCTCCAAGTCCGCCGCGCTCATCCACATGGCGTGCCTCGTGAAGAAGAAGGACATCCGCAAGTTCCTCGACGGGTTCTACGTCTCGGAGAAGGGTGTCATCAACGACGAGTAATCGCGGATAGTGGGTGTGAACGCGCGTGAACGCGAGGTCTTATAGAAGACGTCGTCAGGAAGAGAGTGGTAAACCGTTGTGAGCTCACCTGAGTGTTTGCGCCTTGGTCTCGAGCGACGACGCTCGCTCGCGCGGGCGATTCGCTTGCGCGCGCCGCTCCGTATGTGTCTTCAGTCTCCCGCTTCTGAAATGTGACATCGAAAATCGTCGGTGTCGTATGCCGAACGTTGGCCGTTTCGACGGAGACAACGACCCGCCGCTCGGCGTTCGCGCACACCGCGTCGCGCGCTCGATCCCGCTCGCCGCACGTGACCGCTCAGCGCACCATGCGCCCACCGCCGCGGTGATCGCGCCCCCGAATCGCGAGCGGATCCCCGTCAGTCTCCCTGGCGCGCGAGCGCGAGGCGACGCCTGTCTCATTCTCGACTCGGCACTTCCGACGGCCTCCTCCGAGGGTCGCCGCGATGTCCGCCGCCGAGACGTCGAACGCGACGGCGACGAACGCGACGGCGACGAACGCGACTGCCGAAGTCACGGACGCGTTCTTCCCGCCACCCCCCCCGCCTCCCCCTCCCGGGAACATCACCGACCCCGACGTGGTGTGGTGCCTGGTGAACGCCACGGTCCAGCCGCACGGATGGGTGCATAGTCCGCCGCCGGCGCCGCCCGGCGGGTACGAGCCTCCGTCGCCGATCGCACCGCCGCTGCCTCCGTACGCCACGCCCGCGTCGCCCCCGCCGCCGCCGGCACCGCCAGACGTGACGCTCAACTTGACGTACCCCCCGTCGCCGCCGCCGCCGATGTACCTGGTGTGGCGACCGTGCGAGGACGCCGCGCCGCCACCGCCCGCGGACACCGAGCTGTTCGGGCTCTTCGACCACGCGGACGCGACGCACCGGCTCTACGCGGCGCTGGTCGCGCTCTGCGCGCTTTTTCTGTGCTTCCGCGCGCGCCTCAAAAGACTCGCGAGGCGGCTCTCGCGGCGCCGCCGCGCGCTGTCGTTCGAGCGGGCGGTGAAGCGGCACGCGAGCCTGGCGAAGGTGAAGGCGGTGTTCGACGACATGGAGGCGCGGCACAAGGCGGAGACGGGCGACTACGACTCGGACGACAGCGCGTACTACCGGGTCAAGGTGCTGGGGATCCGCGACGCGAAGCGCGACGCGGAGAAGAGCGTCAAGGAAGAGAAGGCGCTGGAGAAGGCGATCAAGAGCCTGCGCCGCAGGAAGCGGCGGCGCAAAAAGACGTGGCGAGAGTACCTCGCCGGCAGAGCCGCCGTCTGGCGCGGCCGCTTCGCGGCGGCGGCCCGGGTCGCGTCGTACCTGCGGCGGCGCGTGTCGCGCGCGCGCCTCCGGCGCGCGGACGACAGCGACAGCGACAGCGACAGCGACAGCGACAGCGACAGCGACGGGGATGAGAAGGCGGGCGCCGAGGACGGGAAGAAGGATACAGAGACGTTTGCCTCCTCCTCGTCGGACGAGGATGGCGGCGACGACGCGCGCCTCGGCGACGACGTCGACGGGTCCACGAAGGAGTTCCGCGACATGTTTCGTTTGACGGGGCAGAGCGAGTGGGAGGAACGGCTGATGTCCCTCGTGGACATCGACGGCAACGGAAACATCGACTTCAAGGAGTTCACCGTGGGCATGGGCATTCTAGGCGCGCCGCCGGATCCGTACTTGGCGTCCCGCGACCCGCCCAAGTCCAGGGCGGTGGCGAAAACAGAGGAGCCCGACGAGCGGACGCACGAGGACGTCTTGCGTTTCTGCGCTCAGTCGCCGCGGTTCGCAGACTTCGTGTTCCAGCTCATGGACGCCGGCGGAAACGGCGTCGTGGCGCGCGCGGAGATCCTGGCCGTCACGTGGCGGTTCGCGCGCTACGTCGAGACGCGCATCCTGCGGGAGTTCCGGCGCGACTTGCGAGCCGACCGGCGCCGGCGCCGGCACGCGCTCTCGGCGGCGGCGCGCGACGCCGCCGAGCTGGCGATGCTGGAGGCGCGCGAGTGCGAGCGGCTGGCGACTGAGTCGGGCGACGACGACGCCACGACCACCACCTCGTACGGCTACGGGAGGAGCGACTCGGACGAGGACGACTCGGAGTACGACGAGGACGGATCTTTTGTCGACGATCGTCGCGCGATACGATCGTCGGCGGACGATCAGACCGATCGCGGAAGCTCTCGTCGCAAAGCCTCGGGCGACGGGTCCACCACGGACGCCGGAACCGCCACGGATTTGGAAAGCGAGGCGGACGAAGAGGCGCGCGCGCTCGATCGCGAGCGGCACATCGAGGCTGCAGTCAAAACCGCCGCGCAGACGTTCGTGCGCGAGGAGCACGACGCGCGCTTCCACGCGCCCGCGCACGCCGCGTACAGGCCCGCGGGGGACGTGAGCCTATGTCCGTACGCGGACGGCGCTCGCGACGCGAGCGCCGTCGCCGAGGAGCTGGACCGGCTCATCGCGTGGCGTGAAACGGAGATCGAGACAGCGAACGAAAAGGAAAACGACGTACGGGCGATGCACGCGAAGGGGCTGGACGGAGCCTACCTCGAAGAAGAGGAGGCGGAGCTTTCGTTCGCGGAGCTTCGGCGCGCCGCGGTCGCGAGGCGTCGCGCCGCGGTGGCCAACGCGCGCGCGCTCGTCGCAGACGCGGCGGCGCATCTGCGCGAAGCGCACGAGCTTTTTTTATCGCCCGAGGCGTTCCGCGCGTTCATCGCGAGGTTCCCGGAGCCCTTCGCGCCCGCGCTCGAGATGTTCCGCACGTTCGAGCACTACCTCCAACCCGCCGCGGACGTCGTCGCGAACGTGCCGTCGCTGCGCCTGGACGCGCTGCGCGCGCGGCGCTCCGCGCAGACCTGGCGCGAAGAGCAGGAGCCCGCGTGGTTCTTCGTCGAGCCCGCGCACGAGACGAAGCGTCTCAAGCGCGGGGAGGCATCAGCGTCCGCGAACCGACCTCAGCACGCGCGCGTCGAGGGCACCAGCCTGGAGACCATCCTCGAGGCGGACCTCGACGTGGAGCTCGGGCACGCGCGGCGGGAAACGCCGCGCGACGAAAAGGACCCCGCGGTGCTCGCCGAGCTCGCTCGGCTCGGCGCGGCGAAAGGGGGGTCCGCGCTGGACGTGGCGAAGCGCCGGGCGCGGGACAGCGCCGCACGCCGCGTCTCCGGCGTCTCCTCGGGGTCGCGCACATCCGAGCGCGAGGTTTTGATGGAAGTTTCGGAGCGCCGCCGGAACGCCATCACCGGGATCGGCGGCCGGGGCGACAAGCCCGCCGCCGCCGAGGTGAGGGACGACACGGCGAGCGTTTCGTTTCGCCTCGACGGCGAGGCGCGCGAGCTCGGCGCTCCGAAACGACGCCTCCTCGGTCCGCGCGCGCTCGGACGCGAGCACGCGGTCGCGCTCTCGGCGCAGATGCGCGTCCGCGACCTGCGAAACCTCGCCCGCGTCGCGCCCGCGGAAGCGGTCAAAGAGCTCGAAGAGGTAAGCCTCAGGGCGCGCCTCGTGGCGCTGCGCACGCTGGCGCCGGCGGACGCGGCGCGCGTCCTCGCCGCGATGGCGCCCGAGGCGCGCGCTGAGGCGGAGGAGGGACTCGATCCGGAAACGGTCGGGCGCGCCCGCCGGGCTCTTGAACGAGCTGAGGCTCGAGAAGCGGAATTTGCGCGAACGCCTGGCGACGACGGCGGGGGGGCCCTCGTCGAGACGAGCGAAGGTTCGGACGCGAAGGACGGAAGCCGACTGACCGGTTTCGGCACGTTCGCGGCGCAGGATTCGCGGCGCGCGGCGCTGGAGGTGCTGGACGACTCCGAGACCTACGTGTACATGGGCGACGTCGAGGGCGAGGGGGGCTGGACCCGGGACGACGACGCGGCGATCAATGGAAGCGACGAGTTCGTGTAGAGGCACCGGGAGGGCTGGTGCTAGCTAGCTGTGTAGGATGAGCGGTAGAAGAGAGTCTCTCTTGCGCGACACGTCGAGAATGGCTTTTTCACGCGCGTTTGACGACTGGCGAAGACGAACTCGACCACCCTCGGAAACGTCAGCCTTTGTCCGAGGCTCGGATACCTCGGAGACGTCGTTTCCGTACCTCGCGCGCGACGCGCAGAACGACACGCGCGGACGCACGCCCGCGACGACGACGCAGCCGAAATCGACGCGGCCGACATCGACGCGCCCTCCCTCGATTCCGCCGTTCGACCACCCAAGAACATGACGCCGCGCGCGCGCGACGCCTCCCTCCGCCACTCTTTCCGCGCGCTCGCGCTCTTGGCGAGCGTGGCGCTCGCCTTCGCCTCCCCCGCCCCCGCGCTGGACGCGGCTTCCTCGCGCGCCTCGCGCGCCTCCCGGCCTTCCGCGCGCCAGCTACTGGATCACGACGCCTCTTGGTTCCGCGCGCAGATGCAAGGCGGCGCGCACAACGCCCTCGACCCGGGCCGGGACGTGTCCGACCAGGTGGGAAAGACGACGTGCCTCCCCTCCGACGCGTTCGTGCGCGTCGCCGGGGACGGGAAAACGTTTTCCTTAAATGGCGAGCCGTGGGTGTTCGCCGGCTGGAACCAGTGGGAAGTGCTGGAGGCTGCTTCCGACGCGCCGCCGCCGTTCAGGCACCTGCCTCTGCCCGGGCGCGAGCACATCGTGCGGCAGATGAACGAGGCGGTGGACGCCGGGCTCAAGGTGATGCGTCTGTGGGCGCACACCATCACGGACGGCCACGCGCTCCAGACGAAACCCGGCGAGTTCGACGAGAACATCCTGAAAGGGCTGGATTTCGTGCTCGCCGAGGCTGGTAAACGAGGATTAAAGCTGATCCTCGCAGTGGCAGACAACTGGTACCCCGTGGGGGGCGTGGACTGGTTCGTGAAGCACTCGCCGAGCGCGAAAACGCACGCCGATTTCTTCACGGACGAGAGCGCGATTTCCCTGTTTTTGAACACGCACGCGTTTTTGGCGAACCGCGTCAACTCCATCACGAACGTGGCGTACAAGAACGACCCCACCATCATGGCGTGGAACCTCGCGAACGAGGCGCGGTGCCAGGGGTGTGCGCCCGAGGTGATGCAGGCCTGGATCGAGCGGACGTGCGAGGCGTTCAAGAAGCACGCGCCGAACCACCTGGTGGGGATCGGCACGGAGGGCTTCTACGGTGAGGCGAGCGGGTTCGCGGGGGAGAACCCGGGCCTCGGCGGAAGCGACTGGGCCACGAGAGAGGGCCAAGATTTCTTACGGAACGCCGCGACGAAGTGCGTGGACTACGCGGGCGTGCACGTCTGGCCGGACGACTGGAACTTCCCCGGGACGGCGTTTCAGCGGCGGTTCATCGAGCAGAGAATCGCGGCGACGCGCGACGCGCTTCCCGGCGGTCCGAAGCCGTTTGTGCTCGAGGAATTCGGCAAAACCGTTTCGCCGACCGAGGACGGCGAGAACGCTCCAAACGCGCGGAACGGGCGTGCGACGCCCACGCGCGTGCGGTACTTCGAGTCCGCCTACGCGGTGTCCGAAGCGGCGGCGCGCGACGGCGCTCTGGCAGGGACGCTCTTCTGGCACTGGTACGATCGCGGCGTCGGGCCGGGGAAATACGGCGTGCGCTCCAACGACGACGCGTTTTCGTCGGTGGAAAGGCACGCCCGCGCCATGAACGCCATCGCGCGCGTCCCGGAATCGTGTGCGGTCTCCTCGGACGAGGCATGATTGATGCGAGGCTTCCTGAAGCGAGCTCGTCGGGGAGGGGAGGACGGGCGGCGCGCGCGAAGAGGCGAACGCCTCGCGCGCGCGCGGCGCGTCGGGGCGTTTTTTTCGAGTGGCACAGAAGACATCGCACATCGCACATCGTCATCGACCAAAAAAAGTCAACGCTTTTCGTGGCGACCCTTTCTTTCGCACGGCGCGCCGAAACGTAAAGTTCGAGCGTATTTTCAGTCACGAAAAATGTAGGCTCTCACTTTACCGACGTTACAGACTATATAATCACATACAAAAACCCGTTTTTTTTCGGGAAAATTCGGAACCGTTTTCGTCTTCCCCCTCTCAAGATCCTTCGCGACACCAACTGCGACACTCGTGCTTGCGTGGCGCGCCATTCACGCGCGCGCCCTCCGCGCACGCGCCGCGTCCCGGGTACGTTCGCTCGCTCCGCGGCGACCGTCACCCCACCGCGCTTCCACGTCCACGCTCCCCCGTAGTCTTCTCGCGCGCGCGCGATGGACGCCGGCGTCGCGCACATGATGCCTCCCCCGAGCCCGCCCGCCGCGGCGCCCCGGTCCCTGGCGAGCACCGCCCCCCCGGATGCCATCTCCTCGCTCACCGAGCAGGCCACCGCGGAGCTCAACGTGAAGCGCGAGCAGCTCAAGCTCGCGATGATGGAGCTGGACCTGGCGGAGCGGCGCGAGAAGATTGCCACCGCGCAGGCGGAGCGCGCGCTCGCCATCAAGGAGCGCGAGCTCGAGCTCGCGGAACGCGAGCGGAGGCTGAATCCGCCCCCTCCCCTGTCCGCGCCGCCGCCGCCGCCGCCGCCCGAGCCGGAGGTGGTGAGGCCTGACCTGCGCGTGAGCTCCGAGATGGGCGTCTCCATCCCCCCCGCGAAGGACGCCACGAACGGCAAGAAAAGGCTCGCGATGTCGAGCGAGATGAACGTCGGCCCCGGCGGCGCGGCGCGCGATCCGAGAGAGGAGAAACCCCCTTACGTGCGCGCGCCGAGCGTTCGCGACGAGAACCGCGCGGAGAACGCGCCGCCCACGCCGACGAGGGACAACCGCGCGGCTTCCGCGGACGGCAAGGAGAACGGTTCGGTGAGCGGTGACGCGAACGGCGCGGACGGCGCGGACGGTGACGTCCCGCCTGGCACGGGCGCGATCAACGCGGACGTCGGCCGCAACCAGGACATCAACTCGAAACTGCAGCGCATGCACAGCCACAAGGATCACCTCAAGGAGGAGTACCTCTCCAAGCTGGACGAGTTGGACAAGCAGATGGCGGAGGCTGCCATCGCGCAGCACAAGCGCGAGGTGCTCGCGGAGAAGGTGGCGGAGCAGGCTGTGCGCGACGCTAAGATGACGCGCGTCACGCAGCTGGCCAACCTCATCGCGGCTTCGCTCGAGATGGTGAAGAAATCCGGCGACGCGCTGGACCACGTCGTGTTGAAGCTGGTGGATCATCTCGAACAGGAAACCGCCGAGGAGATGGCGCTGGACGACCCTTCCGTGGACCCGCTGGCGGACCCCGCGGAAACGAACGAGGACCTGCAGAGCGAGACCAAGCAGACCCTGCAGCAGAAGCTGATGAGCCTGATGACCGGCACGCCCACCACCGAGCAGCTCGAGGAGGCGGTTGGCATGATCGAGGGGCTCAAGCCCAAGGGCGAGTGGGACACGATGGCGAGCCTGGGCGCCAACCTGTCGTCGCTTCAGAACTTCATGCGGGAGATGGACGGCAAGGCCACCGAGGAGGAGGAGGCGCTCGCGATCGCCAACGCCGTGCTCGCCGCGGAGGGCAAGGAGGCGCGGGAGGGCGAGGCGGGCGAGGCGGGCGAACCGGCGGAGGAGGCGGCGGAGAAGCCCGCCGACGCCGCCGAGAAGGATGCGCCGGAGGAGGCGCCGGAGGCGCCGGGCGAGCCGGAGGAGCTCCCGGTCCCCCCCGAGCTCGCGGACAAGCTCAACACGCTCCGCGGGAAGAAGAAGTACCTGGAGGAGATCCGGGAGCTGGAGATGCAGGTGCGCACGCTGCAGGAGCAGGCGGCCGCGGGGTTCCCGCCGGAGGTTGAGCCTCCGGAAGTGTTCCCGGAGGGAGAGGAGGGCGCCGACGGCGAAGGCGAGGGCGCCGCCGCGGAGGACGCGGCGCCCGCCGCCGAGCCGGCGTGAAGCGCGCGGCGCCTTTTGTTCCGAAGTGAACACTTTCGTACACATCAAACCACACGAGCGCGTGAGTGACGACACGCATCACCACACACGCACCCAATACTACCCAATACGGTTCTCGTTCATCGCACCCTACACCGACGCCGCCGCGACGCAGAGCCACGCGTCGTTTTCGCGCAACCCGTCGGCGGCGCCGGGCGCGACGGCGCCGCCGTCGTACGCGGCGCGGGGGAAACGCAACGCGCGCGGCTCGAGCGAGGCGAACGGGTTCGGCTCGCACGCCCACGCGAACGTGAGCTGCGCTTCAGACGTCTCGCCATTCTTCGTCTCGCGCATCGCCTCCAGGCACTCCTCGTCGTTCTCGAGCTCCGGGACGGAGTAGCCCGTGACGCAACACGCGGCGGGGCCCGCCGCTTTATTGGCGAGCGCGAAAAACGTCGGCGCCCACTCCTCCGGCGCGTACCCCCAGACGCCGGCGTTGTACGCGAGCGCGAGGTCGGGAACCCACGTCTCGGTCGGGTTTCGGTCGTTTCGGTCAAAAAAGTCGCGGCGCGGAAACCCCTCGGGGCGCGATTCCAGCTCGTGGTACAAGCCTTTCCCGTACGCGACGCGCGCGGGCAGCAGCCCGTCACCGTCGTCGTCGCCGCGCGCGTCGTGGAACACGTCCGTCTCGAAGCGCGCGTCCAGCGTGACGTTCGGGCCGACCAGCGCGATGTCGACGCGCTCGACGCCGCGCATGACCGCGTCGTACGTCCAGCCCTGCGTCCGCTCGCACCCGGGGAACGCGCCGCTCCGCCGCGCGCCGCCCCGGAGCGCGCCGAAGACGGCGGCGGTCGCCTCGGGGGACGTGCCCTCCCGGCGGTCGGCGCCCAGGCAGAGCAGGCGGAGCACTCCGCGACACCGCGGGCGCAGGCCGAGCCGGTGCATCGCCGCGAGCGCGGTGTAGCTCCGCGAGTGCGCGCTCGTGAAGGCCACGACATCTTCGGGAGGGCTGGGCATGTCCCGCCCCCAGGAGAGACGCACCCGCTCGGCGCGTGGAGTGTTTGACGATGACGATGAAGAAAAGGGGAAATCCGCATAATGAACCGCCCGCTTCTTGTCACGGGAAAAAGGCGAAAAGCGCGCGTCCGACGACGTTTCGCGCCCGTTTCTGCCGCGAAACGCGTGCCGGTCGTTTCGCGCGCGCTTCGTTCGATTTTTTCATACATGTAATAATAGTCGCTGTCGGCGACGCGCCGCCCGTTCGTTCCCTCGCCCCCGCGCCCGTCACTTGCTCTTCCTGCCCACGCGCTTCCCCGGCCCCGAGAGGATGCCGAGCAGAGGCTCCGCGGCGTTCGCGTCCGCGCGGTAGGGGCCGCGCTCGCTCACCTCCCGGTCGCGGGTTCCGACCCCGCCGGCGGCGGCGCCGCGCCGCGCCGCGCGCCCGACGCGCGCCGACGGGCCCGTCAACAGACCCAGCACGCGCCTCTGGTGCCTGGGCGGCGTCGGGTCTCGTCCGGGTCTCGCCCGAGCGTTCGAGCCCGAGGCCTCCGCGCCGCCGCCGCCGGTGCTGCGATCGCCGCTCGCGGCGAACGCGGCGCGCGCGGACGCGCGTCTGTTCGTTCGCGATGCATTGGATGCGTTCGAAGACGTCTCGCCCAGACGTCGCGCGCGACGGCCCGGGACGTCCAAGACGTCCAAGTCGGCGCCTCCGCGTCGCGACCAACGCGCGGCGGCGGCGAAGGAGGAGACCGAGTACGCCACGTCCGCGTTCGTGTCGGTGTTCGCGCCGTTCGGCCCAGCGGCGAGGCGGCGCGCGCGGCGCGCGGCGCGCTCGCCCAGCTCGTCCAGCAGCCCGAGCGTGGGACGCTTCGCCTCGCGCAGATGGGACGTGCGCGCGCGGCTCGCCTCGTGCGAGGGGGACACGGAGGCGCGCCCCCGGCCGACGCGCCTGGAGGGCCCGTCCAGCAAAGAAAAGTCATCGCGCGGGGGGTTCACTCTGTGCGTCACGTCGTCCCCGAACACCGCCCTGCGCCTGTTCGCGCGCGCCTTTCGGTCTCGGCCGAGGCCGTCGTCCAACCGAAATCCGGCGCTGACGCGCAACGGCGCGATGATCGCGAAGGATGCCATCGAGGCGAATCGGGCGGTGAGGCGGAGACGGGAGGGTCGCGGGAGCGGCCTTCCGGGGAAAGGCAAAGGCACACGTGCGTGCGGACGAAGAGCGGGGCTGCGCCGCTGAACACTTTGACTACGCGCGCGCGCGGAGAAGTGCGGGGGGGTCGGTACAGATCTTCGTGTTCGAACTTTATTTCGCGCTTTTTCGTCCCGTGTTTTTTTGACTCAAGAAAGACGGTTCAACGACGCCATAGACTCGAAAGAACCCGTTTTCCCTCCATTTCTTGCCGCCCCGTGGCCATTTTTGCCGCCAACCTGGCTGCAGTGCTGTACGTCGCCGACGAAGACTGCGGCCTGCCGCTCGGCAGTTGAAACTCGCCGCCGCCCTTCCCACCGTCCCGCTATTCTGGACCCGCGCGGCAGGCGGAGTCACGGCGGAGCGGCGCGAGGCGAGCGCCGGCATTCCGAGAAGCGGCGTCGAGACTCGTGCGCGACTCGCGGCGCGGCGTTGCCCACCGGCGGCGGGGCGCGCGCGCGGGCGCCATGGCGAGCGTGGAGCAATACCTGACGGTGTTGGCGGGGGCGCAGTCGGCGCAGAACGCCGAGGCGCAGCGCGCGGCGGCGCAGATGCAGATCGAGGTACGTCTCCCGCGCGATCATGAGCGCAAGGATGCACGCGCGATCTCGATTCGTTCGGCCGCGAACGCTCCTCGCGACCGTCGTCCGCCGCGTCGATCGTCGATCCCTAGTTTTTCACCACCGACGCGGCGTCGAGCGCGCGACGGCGTCGCCGCGTCGGCGTTCGGAAATTCTCGGCCGCGACGCCGAAACCCGCTTCGGCGCTCGTCCGCGCGGACGAAACGCCGCTTCCTCTGACACTTCCGCCGCCGCGTAAACCTTAAAACGAACCACCCAACTCATAAACACACCGACACAGCTTAAAACGGGGTGTCCCCGCAACGCCATCGCGGTGAGCGCGCAGCTCGTCGCCGCGGAGAAACCTCTGGAGGCGCGCCACTTCGGGTACGGCGTGCTGCAGCACGTCGTCGGGAAGCGGTGGCGCGAGTTTTCCGACGACGAGAAAACCGCGCTGGCGAAGATGTGCTACGAGAAGCTGGGGGAGATCTCCTCGGGCGTCAAACCGGAGCCTTTCGTGCTCAAGTCCAAGGTGGCCACGGTGATGGCGCAGGTGGTGCGGCAACAGGGCGCGGAGACGTGGAGGGCGCTCGCGCCCGACCTCGCCGCCGGCGCGGCGGCGGAAAACCCGGCGCTCGCCGAGGTGAGCTGCCTGACCACGCGCTACGTCGCGGAGGACGTCGCCGTGCACAACGAGGACATCATCGGGGGC
>MDSV01230314.1_pt1 | contig 36945 bp, 37 predicted proteins | sample 810851 | NCBI WGS metagenome assembly MDSV01 (sample SAMN05326640, study PRJNA326480) | marine metagenome | isolation source: seawater | place: Atlantic Ocean: North East | collected 2012 | reverse complement strand
CAATGATCAGCGAGTATTTTATATTCATCAAAGGCAAAATGATCGTATTTTTTGAAAAGCTGATATTGATTTAGAGTTTTTTCTTTTGATGTATCCCAGTAGGCTGGCGAGTTTTGGGAAGCAAGAGTATTGGCCTTGTAAGATTGAAATTTTACTGCGCTCGCTCCGCCTGATTTAGCCAAATCTATTAGCTCAATTGCCTTATCAATGGAGTTTTCGTGATTAACTCCTATTTCTGCTATTACATAGGGTCTTGAATTGTATGATATATTTACATCTCCTAATTTAATCATTTGGGAAAGAGATTATTTTTTGTCATTTAATTTATTTTTATAAATTGCCATTTTTTGAATATTATTCGTCATATTATTTTCGTGTTTTCTATATCTATATAAAGGTAAAGGAATTCTGTGTATGGAGTATTTCTTCTCGAATCTTATTCTTAATTCTTCTTCCTCCCTAAAATGAAACTCTTCGTTATAAAGACCAATATCTATTAATTGTTCTAATCGAAACATAATTCCACACGCAATGGGATTTACTTCACAATTTTCTCTTTTTAACACTGCTTCAGTGTCATTGACTAAAAGGTAATCAGAAGCGACTGCATCATACTCAGAATTCTCTATTAAAAAATCAGATAAATACAAAAGAAATTTATTGTTCACATAATCATCTGAGTCTACCCGTACTATGAAAGATCCACTGGCATAGTTTATTCCAATATTTAATGATTGTGGTAAGCCCAGATTATCCTCGTTGTTTAATATTTCTAATTGATCAGCATATTTATTTATTACTTTTTGAGTATTGTCGGTACTTCCATCATTAACGATAATAATTTCATAATTATTCTTATTATACTGTTGACTTAAAAGTGATCTAATACATCTCCCAAGAAATTTTTCTTGATTATAAACTGGTACAATTACAGATATTTTAATCATAATTAATCAATAACTTTATTAAGAGCGACAAAGATCTGTGATGGAAGATTTTTTTTCATGTTAACAGTTATAGGTATAGATACAGCTCTAGCAAGTAAATCATTTGAAACTTTGAGATAATTTTTATTTTTCTTATTTAGCTTCAGTTCTTTCATATGATCCCAATGTTTCGCAAAATGCCAGGTTGTAGCTTCGGGTAAAATCTTTGTGGAGACATTAATTTTCAATAGCGCTTTTCTGCATTTAATTGCTAGATACTTATTTTTGACTAAAAATATAAGGGCTTCAGCACTATCTATAGAGTTTTCTGGTTTTTCTCTGAACTCTATATTTTTGAACTTTGATAGTTTTTTAGTAATTAATTCTTTATTTTTAATATGCGACTTAACTATAAATTCTAACTTTTTTAATTGAGCTATACCTACTGCTGCTTGCATTTCTGTCATTCTGAAATTAAAACCACTGCTCGATCTTGTATCTTCCCATCTTGGCACTGATGGATTATTTTCATGACCATGATCATGCCAAGCTGCAGCTTGTTTATATAGTTTTTTATCATTAAACAACAACATTCCACCTTCCCCAGTAGTTATTGTTTTTGCAAAATCAAAACTAAAGGTTCCTATGTTGCCCCAGGTACCCAAATACTTATTTTTAACTGATGCCCCAATACCCCAAGCTGTATCTTCAATTAAAGCAATATTTTTAGAACGACATATTTTTTTTATTACTTTTACATTACAAGGTGTTCCCAACATATGTACTATAATTATAGCCTTTGTTTTTTTATTTATTTTTTTTTCTAATGCATCTGGGTCCATATTTAATGTTTTATCAATATCTATACATACAGGTATTGCTCTTGACTCTATAATCGCCTCAACTGTTGCGACAAATGTAAATGATTGAGTAATTATTTCATCTCCAGGTTTTATATCCAATGTTGCTAATGCGACTCTTAAAGCAGCAGTTCCTGAAGACACAGCAAGTGCATATTTAGAATTCATTTTTTTAGCAAATTTTTCCTCAAACTCTTTTACTTTAAAAGTTCCATTTCTCAAATTATCAAATCCGTGCCTAAATAAAACACCGCCATTTTGAAAAATAGACTCAATTTGTTTCTTTTCTTCCTTTCCAATTAATTCAAAGCCAGGCATTTATTTTCGACCTTTCAACTGTTTTTTTAATTCTTTCTCATACGCTTTTTTAAGGTCATTTCTCACACAATTATTTTTTTCTTTAAATCTGAGGGTGAGACCTGATCTTGAATTCTTTGTTAAATTTTTATTACTGCCATGAACAACTAAGCAATTATGGATCAGGCAGTCGCCTACATTTAAGGAGGGAAAAATTTTTTTGAAGTGAACCAACCCTTTTGTGAATTTTATTTTTTGAGAGCTTCCAGGAGCATATGAAGGCTCGTGTTCCAGTAATCCAAGTTGATGACTGCCTTTATAATAGAAAATACCGCCATTTTTGATATTTGATCTGTCAAGTGCCAACCACATTGTAATGGCTTTTCCATTTGATAAGCACCAATATTTATTATCTTGATGTATTGGTACACTTAAACCTGTGCCAGCAGGTTTAGCAAAGAGCTCTGACCCAAACTCATCATAATTTCTCCCCAAAATAGTTGAAACAGAATTTATTACTCTTTTATCTTTTTGAATTTTTTTAACACATTCAAAGTTGTCTAATCCATGAAGTGAGTTTATCGAACCGTTTTTTGTAAAATTAATAAATCTTTTCTTAAACTTGTTTTTTTCCTTATTAATTTTATTAAATAATTCTGCTCTTAATTCATTTATTTCTTTCTTTTTTAAAAAGTTTTTTATAAGAATAAATCCATCATTCTCATACCTTATTTTTAAATTTTTTTTGTCCGAGATCATCTTTTTCCTATATTTGCATTTGTTAGGCTGCTTATAACTTTATTTATTTTAGTATTATTCTTATCATATGAGATAACCGAATTATACTTTTCTAGAATTAGATTTTCCCATTTATTATTATCTACTGATATCACATAATTTAAAACACGTTCAAATTCAGAAAAATCAACATTATTTGCCCAAAATTCACCATTACCAGGTAATAAAGATGGCCAGCCAAACGTTCTATCATCTTGATTAATAAATTGTCCCCTGATAGGAAAAAGGCAAATTTTTTTGTACTTTGAAAGCGCCTCATATCCAAGAGCTGAATCTATGCTTACAAAGAAGTCGTTTTCATTTATTATTTTATAATGAAAACTTTCTAAATCTTTTTTATGATATTGAAAGCTATTACCAATGAGTTTTTCATAATAATTAATCTCGAGATCAATATTTTTATGAAAACTTCCTAATATATGTAAATTAAGTTTATTAATTTCACAAAACTTTGAAATGAAAGGTAATAATATCTCTTCTGCTTTATAAAAATCTTTACTATCAACTATTCTATTATTAATGGTTATAGAATTATTAATGTCCTTTACATGAAATTCTCTAAGCTGCGAGATAAAATAAATATCTTGAGTAGGAGCACTAGAATTTTTATGATTGTCTGCAAAAAGGTTATTAAGTAAACTTCCATGAACTATTATTTTTTTTTGATCCTCTGTCAAAAAAAAATGTTTATAGGAATCTGAAAACAAAAAAACTTTTTCAAATATATTTATATTTTTTTTTATATTTATCAAAGATGTCCTAGATAACATACCCACTTGGATTGCTATTAATTTAATCTTTGGGTTAGCTTTTTTTAGGTTTATTATTTTCTTATCAACATCTAAAAATGATATTACAACTTTAGACATAGTATATTTGATGTAATAATTTACGTATTCCTGAAAAGATATTCTTCCTTTAGATCTAATTATAGACATTAGTAAAATAAAAATATTTATTTCTTCACCCCGCGTATTTAATATATTTATTTTGATGTTATTTAAGGCTATTTTTATTTTTTCTGATGAAATATTATCATAAAGAAGTAAATCATTTTTTTTTGGAGGAAAAAGTGTCTTTTTAGACTTATAAAAAAATTGAAATTGTCTAACTATGTTTTTCATGGGTTTCAATTATTGAGATAATTAATACGTTAATATCAATTTGAGTATATCAACATAGCCTTAGATTCTAAGTATTTATAATAAATAATGATCTTTGCATGCATTAATTAGACTTTTTAATTTTTGCAGGAATGCCAAATACCGTTGAATCTTTTCTCACATTATCAATAACGAGACTTCCTGCACCAATAATTGCATTATCTAATATTTCAATTTTATCTCTTATTGTACTTCCAATCCCAATAGTAACACTATCAGAAATTCTTACTCTACCAGCCATCTTAACACCTGGCGCTAAAGTGCAATGGTTTCGTATTTTGCACTCATGTTCGATGATGCATCCTGAATATATAATATTATTATTGCCAATCTCAACATCGGACATAATAATAGAACCAGCACCTATGAAAACACCATTACCTAACTCTACTTGAGTATTTGAAACTATAGTAGAGGGGTGAATTATATTTGGAAATTCGTACCCAAGATTCAAATATGTATTATAAAGTTTTTTTCTAAGTTTACTTTCACCAATAGCTAGGGCAATATTGTAACTAGAAGGATCAAGCTCTTTTATGCTATCTAGATCACCTATAATTTTTTTTTCATGAATATTCTCTTCCTGATTTTTATAATTGAGATCAACTATTCCATAAATATTTAAGCCTAGTGCCATTAGTGTATCAGAAATGGATCTAGCCAATCCTCCAGATCCAACGATTATTATTCTCTTATTCATTTACAAAATAAATATACCTATGCTTCATAGGTTTGACTATCACCTTTAATCTTTAGTCCTGGAGCTAATTTCTGAGGTATATTAACATTTATTTTAGCTATGGCTGGATTAAGTTCACAAAATCTTATTATCTTTGATAGAGGAAAAATAGCTTTCTCTTTTTTATTGTATAAATTTTCAAAAATTTTCTCTACTAATTGAAAATCCTCAGGCGTATCAACTGTCAGTCTTAATTTAGGTCTGCAAAGATTGTCGTCTTTAACTTTCAATGCGCTCCACTTAAACAATTTTGTATTAATAAAATATCCATGCCATACTTCCGTGTCTATATTTACTTTGATCTCGCATAATTTTCTAAGAGCCTCTTTATTTATTGCGTATGAAAAAACTCCAAAAGGCAATCCCTCAATTTTGCTAAAATCATTGTTATTACTTTCATGATGCTCTATTAATTTATCAATATATATTGGATCGACAAAAGGATTATCTGCAGTACAATTTATTATGGTATCAATTCCAAATTGATCTGCTGCACTTAGTAATCTAAAAAGTACATCATTCGGATCACCACAAAAATGCATCACATCGTTTTTCTCAGCAATATTTATGAGTGGAGAGTCTTGCTGAAGACCCGATGTACAAATTATGATTTTTTCACTTAGCTTTGATAGCTTTAGCCTATCAAGCATATGTACAATCATAGGTTTTCCCATTATATCTTTTATTACTTTAAATGGTAATCTCGTAGACTTTAATCTTGCAGTGATTAGTATTCCTCTTTTCATGTGAAATCTTTTTTTTCTATAACTTGAAATTTTTTAATATTCCTTTTTACTGTTTTATTGACTAGCTTGCCCACTTCATTTGGTTGAAATACTAATTTCTTAGCTCTTAAAAATAAAAAATCACGTTTTGAGAATTTTTCACCTTTGCAAATATCATGTCTGGCAACAATTGTTTTTTTTTGAAATTTTCTATATTCAATTTCAGATTTTATAAAGTTTCTAAATATGCCTTTGCCTCTTGATTCATCTAATAAGTGTATCATTGATGTAAATTCTTTGAATTCCGATGCGTTGAGTGCAGACTCAAAATCTAGTCCTTTTTTATCTCTGTCATGAGTAATGTGTTTTTCTATAATTGTTGCCCCAATTCCCATCGCAAAAGCAGGCAGCCAATATCCTTCATCTGTCTCCCCAGCACTATGGTCTTGATAGCCTAATTGGAGATTAAATTTTTTGATTAATAGTTTTATTAAATTTAAATTTAGCTCTGATGATTTAGTTGGAAAACTCTGAAATCCATATAACAAAGCTATTTTGCTTTTTGAATATTTTTTAAGTACTTTTATTGCATTTCTAATTTCATCCGAGGTTGATGCGCCAATACTTAAATTTATTTGCTTGTTAGTTTTGCCTATTTCTTTTAATAAATCGTTATTAGAGAGATCTGATGAATTAATTTTAAATCCATCAACCTTCTTTAAGCTTTTAATTTTATTTAAGGTTCCATTCTCATAAACACATACATACACTTTCATTTTGGGATATTTAGATTTAGAATAATTTATTAGAGATTGCCATTTAGGAAAGCTTAATTCAATTAATTCCAGTGTTTTAAATTCCTTTCGATCAGGCGTCATCATATCTTTCGCTGACCATATCTGCAATTGTATGGCATCCGCATTTGATGAGCCAGCACCGTCAATTATCTTTCTTGCTAGCCTTGCAGAGCCATCATGTGAACATGCCATTTCAGCAATAATAAAAGTTTTATTTTTCATTTATTTAATTTTGCTCAATAGTTATTTTGCCATTTTCCACTTTGAAACATCTATCGCAATTTTCAAGTGTACTTAATCTGTGTGCTATCATTAAAATAGTTATTTTGCCTTTTAGCTCTTCAATAGAACTAATTATTTCACTCTCTGTTTTATTATCAAGTGAGCTTGTGGCTTCATCAAAAATAATTAAGGACGGATTTATATATAATGCTCTTGCAATTGCAATCCTTTGCCTTTCTCCTCCAGAAATTTTGACACCTTTTTCTCCTACAAAAGTTTTAATTCCATCAGGCAAGGTGTTTACAAAATCTTCTAAACCAGACATCTTTATAGCTATGTCTAGAGATTTGTAGTCTATGTCTTTTGGGTTAACACCAAATGCGATATTATTTACTAAGCTATCATCAATAAGGTTAATTGACTGAGATACATACCCAATTCTACTTTGCCAGCTCTTTATATTCTGATTAATATTTACTTCATCGGCCAAAACATCACCTTCCACAGGACTAAGTAAACCAGTAATTATATCAATAAGAGTACTTTTGCCTGAGCCAGTCGTGCCAACAATCCCATAAAAAGATCCATTTGGTATTTCTAAATCTACATCCTTTAAAATCCATTTTTTACTATTTGGGTACTTATAATGAATATTTTTAAGGGATAGTTTTTTTTTAAATATTATTGGAGACTTACTTATTTGATTATTATTGATTGTTTTTTTTAATTCAACTAGATCTTTATGTACGACGTTTACTGACGGCATAGAAAAACGTATTTGCTGAAAGCTAGTAATTATTCTATTTGCTGAAGGCATCATTCTAAAAGCCGCTGCAGCAAATAACGCAATTACAGGTATGAACTCAGTAGGAGAGGATTCTTTATAATAAATTAGAAAAATCAAAATGAAACTTACTAAAAAAACAGCTGTAAACTCTACCAGATATGCGGGTATTGTTTTAAGGACATTTTGATACCAAGAGATTTTTAACGACTCATTATTTGCCTTTTTGTAGTATCCTTGAAATATATCCTCTTTACCAAATATTTTTAAATCTTTAATAGTATCAAAACTTTGCTGTAAATGTTTTAATCTTGCACCATCATATATAACTCGTTTCTTCCCAAATTCAGTTAGAATATTTTTAGTAAAGTAATATATAAGAAATCCAATAAATATTAGAAAGATCAGGGAAGAACCTGCTGTAAATGTTTGCATATATAGAAGTAAAGCAATGATACTCAATGAGACCAATGTTTCAGAGACTATAACCATTAGCATATTTATAACATTGATAGTTGAGTTGACTTCAAAATTAATATTCCTAATTAATTGAGATGAGTTTTTATCAAGAAAATAGGTATAGGTTTGTTTTAAATAAGTATTAAATAACTTGGTAGCAAGGTACAAATTTACTCTGTAAGAAAAGTTTAATTTATAATAATTTAAAAAGAATAAATATAGGTTTTTGAATAGAAAAACTAAAACCAGTAGAAATAAAATAAATTGTAAAAGTTTAGCCTCGCCAAGAAAATTTATTTTACCAAGTATGTTATATATCAATGGATAATTTTCAAGTAGCTCTGGTTCAATCAACACTGTTATAATTGGCAGAATTAAACCTACACCGAGAGTCTCTAAGATCATTCCAATTATCATTAAAAATGCTATTAAAAAAGTTTCTCTTCTCTCATCTTGAGGAAGCATGTAATATAATTTTTTTAACATAGATATTTTAAGACAAAGATTTTTTTAGCACAAAACACACATGATCTATCTGTGCCTCATCTAAATTTAGTGAAGATGGTAAAGATAGGGAGGTATTTGTAATGTTTCTTGAGACAGGAAAATCGCTTAAACCAGCAAATGCTTTATACACTGGCATTTCATTAAGCGCATAAAACACAGGTCTAGCTTCAACACCCTCATTTAAAAGTTTTGAGATTAAATTGTCCCTATCAATTGTTTTTTTAAGTTGTATTGAGTATAGCCAGTACGAATGAAAAGTATTTTCATTATCCATTGGAAGCTTTTCAATACTAGATAAGTCTTTTAGGTTTTCAGAATATCGATAGGCGATTTCTCTTTTCTTATTTATAATTTGATCAAATTGTTCCATCTGAGAAACCCCCACAGCAGCTTGAAGGTTCGTCATTCTATAATTATAACCAACATAATCGTGCCAATACTTCTTTTTAGATGACATTCCATGATCTCTTAATATTTTTGCTTTTTTAAAATTCTTGTCATTTTTAAATATTATCATGCCACCTTCGCCAGTAGTAATAGTCTTATTACCAAAAAAGCTAAATGTCGCAGCATCACCAAAGGTTCCCACAGGAGTATTTTTCCACTTACTGCCAATTGCCTCAGCACAGTCTTCTATTACAAATAAATTTAGTGTTTTAGCAATACTCATTATCTCATCAATTTTACATGGCATTCCATATAAATGAACTGGCATAATAGCTTTTGTCCTGGGAGTGACGACTTTTTCGATTTGCTTAGCATTGATGCACCACGTATCAGGTTCAACATCAATTATAATAGGAGTTGCCCCACTATGAATGATTGAATTTATGCTAGCGGCAAACGTAAAATTTGGAACTATAACCTCGTCACCTTTACCAATGCCAAGTGAAATTAAAGCTAGATGTAATGCAACTGTTCCATTACTTACAGAAAGTGCTTTATAATTTCTATTAATTTTACTAAATTCATCCTCAAATTTTGTAACATATTTACCTTTAGACGATATCCAATTTGTATCTATACATTCTTGTACATAAAGAGATGCATTTTGAGATAATTTTGGTTCCATTACAGGTATTGTTCGGTAATTTTCGTAAGAAGCAAAATCTGTAATTTCACCTAATTTATTTATTAATGGTATATACTTTATTTTACTAGATAAACTATCCCGAATCTTGTTATTCGTTGAATCTGATGGCAAAGATATAAATTCTTTATTCATGAATTCTGAAATTACATCATCTTTTGAGAAGTTATTTAATATTGCTCTTCTGATATCTCCATCCGTTACAATGCCAACTATCTTGCGATCATCAACAACAAAACATATGCCCCTTATATTTTCGTTTAGTTTAAGCATTGCATCAGACATTTTTTTATCCGATGCTATTAGAAAATTATCTAGAATTTTTATTTTTGACATATTTTACTTTGGACTAAGTCAATCTGATCTTTAGTTTCAATAACATTCAAGCCATAAACCTCTATAGTAATAAATTCAATATCTTTATTTAATTCATTCCAGAACCAGCTATCATTTGTTACTTTGTTGTTGGTGTCAGACAGGCCATTATTATCACTTAAGTGATATCCTTTTATCCATTTATCTGCCTTTTTTAAATAGTCTTTGCAACTAAATGACTGGGAGTTAGATGATACCTTTAAGTGTGCAACATCAACCAACAAATTTACATTATCAGGGGTAGAGGACATTATTTCTATACAATCTGTAATGTCAGTCATTAGTAAAGGATTTGATTTAAAAAGCTCTTTATTATTTTTTGACAAAACATTATTTTCTACGAGAAGTTCCACATTTTTCGTTTCTGCATAAGAAGATAAATAGTTTAAATTACTAATAAATGTACTTAGGCCATCTTTTTTATCAAAAAGTTTTTTTGGTTTAATTTTATTGCCTAATTCTTTAACTTCAGGGTCTATTAAAAAACCTGCATGAAATGTATAAGTAGGGCTATTGAGATTTACAGCATAGTCTATAGCCAGCTTTGCGTGCTCAATGCTTTTTACTGAAATATCATTATTTAATGAAGCTAAATTAAAAACAAATGACTCTTTGGGAGGAGGAAAGTAGTTGTGAACAAGAAAATTACAATCACTTTTAAGTAACTTGAGTTTATCGAGTTGATTCTCTAAAAACTTACCTCCAGATAATTCAATGTTATGAACACCCTGACTATTAAGTTCTTCTGCAGTTTGAAAAGCAGGTTTATCTCTTACGCCGCCTGTAGAAAAAAAAATCATTTTAAACAGTCAGAAAGTCTTACTTTCTGTCCAGCCTTAACACTTCTTTTTAGTTTTTTGCCCAATATCATTTTTACTCTTTGAGGATTAATTCCATCGCCCGGTCTTTTAAAAATTAAATTGTTTTTATTCAGTATTGTCCCTTTATTAAGATCTATATCATATCTAATACTTTTTCTTGAAACTGCTAACATTTCCATCTCTTCTATTTGCACCTTTTTGACTGCAATTCCCATCATTGTATGCGCTCTTTTAACTGATCTCACCAAATCTTTAAACTCTTTAATAGATGATGATGCTTTATGATCAGGTCCTTTATCTTTTTTGTTAAGCGTTATGTGTTTTTCAAAGAAAAAAGCTCCTAAAGCAGTTGCCGCGATTGCTGCTTCACTACCTTTACTGTGATCAGAAAAACCAACAGGAAACTTATATTTATTTTTAAGAGTCTTAATCACATTTAGATTCAAACTTATATCAGAGCACGGGTAGTTTGAGACGCAATGTAAGAGAATAATATTTTTATTTTTTCCTTTATAAATATTTAATGTTTTCTGAATCTCATTATAGGTTGCCATACCAACAGAAATTACAACAGGAGCATTTTTACTCGCTATATATTCATGTAATTCAACATCCACTAGATCTGCAGAAGCTGTTTTAAAAAAAGGTACTTTTAATTTATTCAAAAATTTTGCACTCTCAATATCATAAGGCGTACTTATAAAATCTATTTTTAATTTTTTGCAATATTTATTAAGTTGTACTTGTTCATCAAAGCTAAGCTCTAACTTTTCCAGCATTTGAAAATGAGTTTCTTTATTTCCTGTAGTTTCTACTTGGTACTTGACCTTTGGAGTACTTGTTTCAGCTAAATTCTTTGCACTAAATGTTTGAAACTTTACCCCACTGGCACCACACTTTTTTGCTGATTCAATTAATTTTTTTGCTTTTGCAAGACTTCCGTTGTGGTTAACGCCTATTTCAGCAAGAAAGTAAGGCTTGTCTAATTTATTAAAAAAATTCACAGCTTCTTTTGGTATCTAATTTTGTAATTTTTATGCACCATATCAAACATTTTAACAAGCTCAGGATCATTTAATGAATTTGATACATAATTCTCGCCATAACCTGTTTCAGTTCTACCGCCAGCGACTTTTATATTTTTAATCGTCGAATTATATATAGCTTGTGCATATAACAATACTTCCTCTTCATCAACTTTATAGCCATCAATAACTTTTTTAAAAACTTTGTTTAATTCATCTCCACTGCTTACTGTAAAAACACTTTTGGATCCTGATAGCCAGTGATTGCCAAAAATAATAGTTGGCTTCATTTTAGCAAATGAATACCAAAGAGTTGTTCCAGATACCCCAATAACAGCTTTTGAGTTTCTTATTAAATCATATGTATTTATATTGTGTGATACGATAATAACATTTTTTAGTTTCTTTAATTTGCGATAATATTCAAAATTCCTCGAAAGTGATCCTTTCTGGGTTCTCTCAAAAATTGAAGGATGTTCTTTATAGTATATTTTACAATTTTCAGGTAACTCCTCACTAATTATGTTCATTACTTGTAATAAATTTTCATAAGCCCCAAGGGATATTGTTGTTGAGGCTTCAGGTTGATATGGGGCTGCAAAATAAAAATATGTGTGACTTTTATTAATTTCTTTAATTGCAATATCTGAATAGAATTTTTCAAGTAAAGCCGAATTTTTCGCCAATTGCCTTTTGTACATTATATATTCAAAATTGTTCATTAAAGATTCTTTATTACCCCAAGGAATCTTATTTTTTTTCATTGTTTGATTAGAATTTGTAAACAGTTTTCCCTTCAATGTTAGACTTATAATACTTAACATATCTTTCGTAGTTCCTGATTTAGAATTCAAATAATCAAAATAATTTTTAATATGCTCAGGTTTTTTTTCATATTCATTTTTTTTTATTTCAAAAATAAAGGTTTTAACCTTTTCAGAAATATCATCATTTTTAAGTTTTTGGTATTCTCTTAAAAAAGGTTCTTCTAAATTTTCAAGAGAATTAGATATACAAAACCTATTTTTAAAATGAGGATACCCATCAAAAAAGATTACAGGAATTGAATATACGTATTTGCATAAAAGGTATAACGGATAGTCAGATTGTAAATGAGGTAGAGTGTAAGAAAAAAATAAATCAGGTTTTTTATTGACAATTATTGAATTCCAAAAGTTTAAAATATCATAATAAAAATTTAATCGATCATCAAAAGATGCATTATACCCTGAAGTATCTTCAAACCTAGAAAGCACGTTAGATTGAAACTTGCTTAATTGCTCAATTATATTTTTATCTATGCTCTTTTTAATGATAAAATCATTATAATTTATTATACCCTGTCTAAGTTCTCTACTAACAACTAAACCGCAATCAGGAAAAATTTTCTCTAATTCTATTTTAGACTCTTGATTGATTGTATTAATGAAAACTGGATTCCAATTTAATTCTTTTTTTAGTTTTTTTAGAAGATTTATTGTTAAATTTTCCCCTCCAATTTGGGAGCATATTATATTCATTATAATTTATTAAATTTTGTTTTTTTAAGATCGACTCTATGATACTGATCTATGACTTGATATTAAAATATTTTTAGATAAAATAAAATAACTAAAAGAAATCTTTAACTTTAACAAATGAACAAATTATTTATTTTTGGAACAAAAGAAACTGCTGATTTAGCTGACTTTTATTTCAAAACTGATAGTCAATTTGATGTCGTAGGATTTACAGAAGATCAGCCTACAGAAAATTTTTTTAATAAAAAGCCAATAATTGATTATGAGGACTTAAAAAAAAAATATAATTCTGAGGACCACTTAATATTTGCTCCTATTATTAAAAATTCAAGCAGGTATGAAGTTTTTAATAGAGTTAAAAAAGATGGTTATTCTATGCCATCTTATATTTCTTCAAAGGCTAATCTGTGGAATAAGGAAATAGTAGGAGAAAATTGTTTTATTCAGGAACTAAATAATATTCAATACGGCACAACTTTAGGAAATAATTGTATTTTATGGGCCGGCAATCACATTGGACACCATGGTAAAATTGGCCATAATGTTTTTTTTACTTCACACGTTGTTCTATCAGGACAGTGCGAAGTGGGCGATTTTTCATATTTTGGAGTAAATTCTACGATACGTGATGGACTTCAAATAGCAGAGGGAACAATGATTGGCATGGGGTGCAATCAAACAAAAAATACTGAAGAATGGTCTTTTTATTTAGGATCGCCGGGCAAGAGAATTGGTAATAGTAAAAAATATCTTTGAAAAACTGAATAATTTTGAAAAATAACTGGAAAAAAAAAGGTGTAGTTTTTAAGCCTAAAAATACTGATAGTTTTTCGCATGCAGTGATGCCCAAAGGTATTATTTTAGATGATAGAATAAGAATATTTTTTTCAGGAAGAGATAAGTTAAAAAGGTCTCATCCTTTTTTTATAGATGTTGATATAAATAACCCTAAGAATATTATCAATATTTCAAAGAAGCCTCTATTAAAACTCGGAGAAGCAGGAACATTTGATGAGTCTGGTATTATGCCTAGTTGTATAAAAAAAATTTCTGGAAAATATTTTTTATATTATATCGGTTGGAGTTTAAGTGGTAATGTGCCATATAAAAATTCAATAGGTTTAGCAATATCTGATGATTGTAAAACTTTTAAAAAATACTCTAGGGCACCAATTTTCAGTACTACTAACGAAGAACCCTTTTTCACAGCTTCTTTAGATATAATTAAATTTAAGAATAAGCTTCATACTTTATATTTATCAGGGATTAAATGGGAAAATTTTAATAAAAAATATGAGCCAATATATAATTTAAAATATGGTAGTTCATATAATGGAATAGATTGGAGAAGAGATGGAGATGTAGCCATTAATTTAAAGTCAATTGACGAGGGAGGAATAGCTTCGCCAACAATAGTAAAAATTAAAAATATATTTCACTTATGGTACTCTTATCGATCTAAATTTAATTTTAGAACAAATATAAAAAATACTTATAGAATCGGTTTTGCTACCTCAAATGATTTAAAAAAATGGAAAAGAAAAGACAAACAATTCAACTTAGATATATCAACAGTAGGCTGGGATAGCACAATGATGGCGTATCCAAATATTCTAAGAATTGATAAAAAGCTGATCATGTTTTATAATGGAAACAATTTTGGTAAAACAGGAATAGGATATGCAGAAAATGAAATCTAATTATGTAATAGCTGAGTTAGGGATGAATCATAATGGCAAGATTGAGCTTGCAAAAAAAATGATAGATCAAGCCAAGAAATGTGGCTGTGATGCAGTAAAACTTCAATCGATGGACTGGAACTCAACGATTATAGAAAAAGAGTTAGATCAAATGATAACATTAAACTCAGGAAGAAAAGTTAATTTTGGAGATTATCTTAAACAAATTACATACTCAAAAAAAGATCATATAGATTTATTGAAATATGCCAAAAAAATGAAGATTGATCTTATAACCACTCCTTTTAGCTTTGACTATGTAAAGTTTACGGAAAAACTAGATTTTAAAAAATTAAAGATTGCTTCTCAAGATGTTAATAATTTAAAACTTATTGAAGCAGTAGCAAAAACAAAAAAACCTATAATTATTTCAACAGGAATGAGTAATTTGAACGAAATAATTGTTGCGGTTAATTTAATTGAAAAGTACAACAATAATAAAGTAACTATTTTGCACTGCGTATCAAATTATCCAACACAAGCTAAAGACCTCAATCTTTTGAGAATTAAAACTTTAAAGAAAGTATTTAGTAATCATATAATAGGATTGTCTGATCACACTCTTGGTTATGAGGCAGCAATAATAGCTAAAACATTTGGAGCCGAAGTTTTTGAAAAGCATTTTACATTCGATAAAATGGCTGAAGGTTTTGATCATGAAATGTCAGTTGATGCGAAATTAATGAGACAATACTGTAAAAAAATAAAAGATGCGTATCTTGCTTTGGGTAGTGGTAACTATAATAAAATTGTAGATGTTAAGAGTGCAAAAGTAATGAGGAGAAGTATAATTTTTAAGAAAAATATGAAAAAAGGTGACAAAATAAAGTGGAGTTCACTTGATTATAAAAGGCCAGGAGCAGGCATTCCAGCAGATAAGGCGGAGATATTTATCAATAAAAAACTCTTAAAAAATGTAGAAAAAGACCAATTTGTTAAGTACTCAGATTTTGATTAAAATTCTTTGATTTAATGAAAGTTTCTATAATGCAACCCTATTTCTTGCCATATGTGGGTTATTTTCAGCTAATTAATAATGTTGATGAATTCATATTACTTGACGATGTAAATTACATTAACAAAGGTTGGATAGATAGAAATAAAATCAAAATTAACAATAGTGATTTTTATTTTAAATTACAATTAGAGAAAAAAAGCCAAAATCAACTAATTAAAGATTTAAATCTTATAGATGATAATAAATGGAAAAATAAATTTCTAAGAACAATTAAAAATAATTATTCTAAAAGTCAGAATTTTGATGAAGTTTTTACAATTTTAAAAAAAATAATATTTTTTAATGAAAGGAATTTAGTTGATTACCTCGAGAATTCATTAATTGAAATTTTGAATTTTTTAAAAATTCCCAAAAAATTAAAAAGATCTAGTGAGATACTTGAGAATAATTTATTAAAAGGTGAGGATAAGATTATTGGCTTATGTCAAAAAATTGGAGCTACAGAATACATTAATCTTCCTGGCGGTAAAAATTATTATAACAAAGAAAATTTTTTTAAAAAAAATATTAATTTAAAATTTATCACTCCTAAATTTGATGAAATATCAAATTATTCAATTATTGATCTTTTATTTAATAATATGGAAAAAATAAATCACGATGTCAAACAATTTACAATTGAGTAAATGAAGCGCTTAGAAAAAATTATTATTAAGACACTATCCACAAAAAAAATTGGAATGGGACATTTAAGCGGCATGCTTTTCATAAATAAAGAATTAAAAAAAAATTATAATGTTTTATTCATAATTAATGATGATAAAGCGGGAATCAATTTACTAAATCAGAATAAGGTGAGTTTCAAAGTTGATAAAAATTTCAAAATGAATTGCGAAATATTAGATCAAAAAAGTGATTTAATAATTTATGATTACCCTATGAATAAACTTAAAATTACAAAAAAAATTAAATGTAAGACCATATTTTATTCAAACTCTAAATATAAAATATTATCTAATGCAAATATAGTAATCGCATCACATAATGCACAAAGTAAAATTAAATATCCTAATAATTTTTATACAAGTTTTGATTATAAATTATTTGAATATGAAAGATATGAATATAAATTTTCTAGCAATATAAATTTATGTATGGTTTGTCTTGGAGGAACTGATAAAAAACGGTTTACAAAGAAAGTCTTGGAAGTTTTAGAGGAAACTGATCTAAAGATAAATTTTTTAGTATTTTTAAGATCAGAATACATACATCCTAAGGAGTTAGATTTCTACAATAAAATTAACAAGGAAAATATAAAAATTATATACGATTTAAATTCGGTTGCTCCTTACGTTAAAAAAATTGATTTTGCTATAGTTTCTGCGGGGAATATTTTACTTCAAATTTGTAAAGCAAATATTCCTAATATTTCTCTTCCACAGAGTAATAATGAGTTTGAGGGCGCAAAGGTCCTAGAGTCACTAAAATGTACATTTTTGGGTCTCGAAAACAATAAAAGCTTTAGTAAAGAATATTTTAAGAATTTAATTTTAAATAAAGCATTAAAATTACAAAACAGAAAAACGCAATCCCAAGCACTTAAAGAGAAATTTTCTAAAGAGTTTTTAGGCAATCATATTTCATTGATTGAAAATCTCGCAAATAGTTGATTAATAGTTTTTAAAGATTTTGTATTTTTTATTTGGATGCCAACTTTTTTGCTCGAACAATAGATTATAATTATATTTTCTAAAAACTTCAGAATGCAATGGATTATTATAAATTGCAATAATGTTCTTATTTTTAACTATATCTAAAATTTTTGATAAAACCTTTTCATCAAATGGATTATATAGATATAAAATTACATTTTTCTTATAAAAATTTATATCTATTTCAACTACATCATTATTAATTAATGTAACATTTGAGGCATTAATGCAGTCCAAATTTTTTTTAGCAATATTTATAAGATCTTTACTATAATCAATTCCTATTAATCTTGGGCTTATTTTACCATTTTTGAACATCTTGCTAATTACTAGAAGTACTTTTCCTTTTCCACATCCTAAATCAATAATATCATAATCATTTGGAGGAAGATTAATAATCTCAAATGATTTTTTTATCGATTTCTTAATTACACTTGTCCAAGAGGACATATAAAGAATGCCATGTGATAAGTTTTTAATATTCTGATCAAACTCATCCTTATTAATTAATTTATGCGTATCTGTTTTGTATAGAATATCAAATAAGTGAGTTTCAAGGAAAAAGTAAATTGGCAATCTAAAACCTTTACTTTTATACATTCTCCAATAATCAAGTAGTGTTATATTTTCCATTTTTAATTAGGCTTTTATTATGCTAACATTATGATAATTAGTTTCATACTTAAATCAAATTCCTTCTATGGTCATGAGAGAAAAAAATAGAGAAAATATTTGCATTATCCTAGCGAAAGCAAACTCAAAAGGCCTTAAAAACAAAAATATAATTAGCTTTAATGGCAAGCCAATGCTTTACCATACAATTAATCCAATTCTTAAATCACAAATATTCGATAAGATAATTGTTTCTACTGACTCAAGAAAAATTCAGAGTTTGGCTTATAAATTTGGAGCAGAAGCTCCTTTTTTAAGGCCAAAAAAATTAGCTACAAATAGTGTATCCTTTCATAAAGCACTTGTTCATTCTATGGACTGGATTAACAAAGAGTATGGTAAATATAAAAATGTTCTATATGCCTTCCCAACTAATCCTCTCAGGGAAAATAGAGATTTTAGAAAAGCCTATAATCTATTAAAAAAATTAGAGAGTGATCTAATTATTTCTGTATCTGAAAATTCACATCCTTCGTATTGGTCAAATGAGCTGAAACTAGATCACTCGATGAGAAATTTTATACCAAAAAAATATTGCGTAAATAGACAGGAGCTACCTAAAACTTATAGGGTAGATGGGTCAATTTTCTTCGGTAAGTGGAATATATTATATAATTATAATAAAAGAAATTTCTTTAATGTAAACTCTCATGCAATGATAATGCCTAGATCAAGGTCGGTCGATATTGATACTTACCAAGATTTTCTTTTAGCGAAAGTAAAGCTAAATGAAAAAAAATAAATACCTTATAATTGGAGCGGCTGGGTTCATAGGATCAAATGTTTCTGAGTATTTAATTAGAAGAAATGTCGATTGTCTTCTCGTAGATAATCTCTCTTATGGTTCAAGTTTAAGTTTTTATAGAGAATATAAAAAATATTTTCATATTATTGATGCGTCTAATCTAGATGAATTAAGAAAAGTAATATTAAAATATCAGCCACAGATTATCATAAATTTTGCTGCCCAAAGTCACGTAGATAGATCTATTTCTGACCCAGAAGCTTTTATATTTAATAATTTATCTGTAACATATTCAATTTTAGAAAATATCAGACATTACATAAGTAAAAATAAAAAAAATAAGTTTAATAGATTTATTAATATTTCTACAGATGAAGTTTATGGATCAGTTTCACGTGGAAAGGTGAATGAGGATACTAATTATTTTCCAAATTCACCATATTCACAATCAAAGGCATCATCTGATTTATTATGTAGGGCTTATTATAAAACATACAATATACCAAGTATCACGCTTAGACTTTCAAATAATTATGGCCCTAGGCAATCAGTTGAAAAATTAATACCAAACTCGCTTAGTCGTATTTTTAATAAAAAGAAAATAGGAATATACGGTAAAGGTTTGAACATTAGAGAATGGATGTATGTTGAAGATACAGCAAATATAATATTTGTGACGTCGAAACTAAATATTCCAAAGTATTTTATACTTAATATTTCCTCTGGAATGGCGATAAGCAATAACAATCTTATAAAGAAAATTTTAGAAATTTCATTTAAACAAAGCTTAATTGCTGATCTTAATTTAAAGAAATATTTTTCTTACGTTAAAGATCGTCCTGGGCATGATCTGAGATATGCTATGGACAATAAAAAATTCAATAAATACTTCGTTAAATATCGTTTTACTACATTATCTGAAGGTATAAAGAAAACTATAAACTGGTATATGGATAATAAAGAATTTATAAAAGAATCGCGTAAGAATATAAAAAGTTAGGTAATGAAAAATAAAGTAGCTGTTATATTAGCTGGAGGAAAAGGTACTAGGTTGAGTCCTATGACTGAATATTTAAATAAACATTTACTTCCAATATATAATAAGCCAATGATTTATTATCCCTTATCAATTGCTAAAAGAAGTGGAATAAAAAAAATTTATTTAATTTGTAACCCGGGGGATGATAAATTATTCAAGTCTCACTTAGGTAGCGGTAAAAATTTTGACTTAAATATTGAATATTTAATTCAAAAAAAACCTAATGGTATTGCTGGAGGCCTGAAACTTCTTGAAAAAAAAATACCAGTGAATACAAAAATTTTACTACTTTTAGGAGACAATATTTTTGTAGGACAAGGCTTGCAAGAAAATTATCTGCGATCAGCTTTTAAAAGTGATTTAAAATTTACAATTTTCTCTGTTTTTTCATATAAACCAGAAAATTTTGGCGTAATTCAATATAAAAAGAATAAGCCGGCAAAAATTATCGAAAAGCCAAAGAAATTCATTTCAAATGACATAGTTACCGGCATGTATGTTTTTGACAGTGAATGTCTAAATTATATAAGAAAAATCAAATTATCGAAATTCAAACAGTATGAAATAACAGATTTTATAAATTTATTCATAAAAGAAAATGAAGTTAAAATAATAAAATTTGGAGCGGGAATGGCTTGGATTGATTGCGGTGAACCTGAAACATTGTTTGAAGCGGCTCAAATGGTTAAATTTTATAATGATAAGTTTGGCATAAATCTAGGTTACTTAAAATAGCTATGAAGCAAAAAAGTATTTATGTATCTAAACCTAAGATCGCAAATAAAAATAAACTTTTAAAAGATTTAAGAGATATAATTAATTCTAGTATATATACAAATGATGGGCCATACTTAAAGAGATTAGAAGGCAAAATTAAAAAGAAACTTGGCTTAAATCATGTAGTTTGTTTGGCTAACGGCACCTTAGGGCTTAACTTGGCCCTGAAGGCTTTGGACGTTACTGGAGAGGTTGTAACAACACCTTTTACATTTGTGGCCTCATCATCAGCTATATTATGGAATTCTTGTAAACCTGTATTTTGTGATGTTTCTAAAGATACATTTAACATCGACGAAAATAAAATAGAATCCTTAATAACTAAAAAAACTAAAGCAATACTTGCAACTCACGTATTTGGAAATCCGTGTAACATTGAGAAGATTGGCAAAATTGCAAAAAAGTTTAAGTTAAAAGTAATTTATGATGCTTCTCACTGTTGGTCAGTTAATTACAAAAAAAAATCAATTTTGTCTTATGGAGATATTTCAGTACTAAGTTTTAATGCAACAAAAATTTTTCACACTATTGAAGGTGGAGCATGCATTACTAATGAAAAATCTACAGCCAACACATTGCGCTCTATGAGATATTTTGGCTTTGATCAAAATAAAAATCTTAAAGGTATAGGTATCAATGCAAAAATGTCAGAATTCCATGCGGCGGTTGGTCTTAACAATATTTTAGAGATAAAGAATGTACTTGCTAAATATAAAGCACTTTATTCTTATTATAAAAAAAATTTAAAAAAAAATAAATTTATTTTCTTTCAAAAGTTATTAGATGAAAGGAATTATAATTTTTCATATTTTCCAATTATATTTTACAGTGTTTTAGAAAAGGAAAAAATAATCAAGAAGCTTGGTAATTTAAATATTTTTCCTAGAGAATATTTTAGTCCATCATTAAATCAAGTTTATGATAATTCAAATAAATGCAGTAATTCAGATTATCTTGCATCGAGAATTATTTGTCTGCCATTACATATGGATGTTAAAAAAACTGATATAAAAAAAATATGTGACGTAATCAATTCGCTATAAATAATAAGATTTATACCAATCTATATAATTTTTAATACCACTTTCCAAGCTTGAACTAGGTTTATAACTAATTATTTTTGAAAGTTTACTTATATTTGCAAAAGTGTTTAAGACATCACCTTTCTGAATTTTAATTTTTTTAATTTTTGCATTTATCCCAATCTCTTTTTCAAGTACTTCTAGGAATTTCAACAACTTTATTTTTTTGCCACTGGCAATATTAAGTATTTCAAAATTAAGTTTTTTTAATTTCGGTGATTCTACTATTTTAAATATCGCATTTACGGCATCGTCAATATATGTAAAGTCTCTTGAATGAATGCCGTTATTAAATAATTCTATTTTTTTATTTTGAAAAATTGCTGTTGTAAATTTATAAAGTGCCATATCAGGTCTACCATAAGGCCCATAAACAGTAAATAGTCTCAGCCCAGTACAATTTAAATCAAAGATATTACTATATGAGAAAGCTAAATTTTCGTTACTTATTTTTGTAGCAGCATAGAATGAGAGTGGTCGTTCACATTTATATTCTTCCTTAAAAGGCATTCTCTTCTGATCGCCGTATACAGAACTCGAAGAAGCAAAGATAAAATGTTTTATTTTTATTTTTTTCGAATTTTCAATAACATTATAGAAACCAATTAAGTTACTTCTTATATAAGTTTCTGGATTTGTTATTGAATATCTTACACCAGCTTGTGCAGCTAAATGAATTACTATATCATATTTATTACTGCTAAAGTTTTCTGAAATTTTCTTATTATTTGAGATATCTATTTTAAAAAATTTGAATAATTTATTTCTTTGTAGAATTTTAAGCCGATCTTTTTTAAGCTTAAGATCATAATACGTATTTAAATTGTCAATTCCATAAACTCTATATTTCTTAAATTCGCACAATTTTTTTGTTAAATGAAAACCAATGAATCCTGCACAGCCTGTTACTAGTATTTTCATTGTCTAGCTTATTCTTGAAAACTCTCTATAGTTGAATTGATTATTTTAACACTAATCATTGACTCAATTTCATCTTTTGAAAACTTAAGATTAAATTCTTCTTCAAGAGCAAGTATAATATTTAAATGATTTACTGAGTCCCATTTTTTAATTGAATTTGGCGATGAGCTTTCTTCAACACTCTCTACTGGTATATCTAATATAGAAGATATAATATGAACCACTTTTGAAAAAACTAAACTACTCATTAATAACTTCTATAATATTATCGTTTTTTTTAATAGTGTAATTATCAAGATCACATTCATATTCTTTTTTGAGTTTATTTTCTGTAAGAAGGAGAAAATTATTTTTATCATAAAAGTATCTCACTTGATTATTCTTAGAAGTTTGAGAAAAACTAGCTTTTACTCGCTTTATATTTTGTTTCTTTACAATCATTAATATATTTTCAAGGAATTTTTCTTCAACTCGTCTACCGATGATTCTACAACTCATCATAAACTGATCAATTGTAGCATAATCTTTATTATAAAATAGGATTGCCAACCCTGTTACCCCACTGTCCCCAAATTGATCAGAATGTGATAAAGAAAAAACTGAACATTTATTTGAATTAATCAATTGCTTCGTTTCAGAAACAGATAGTCGTTTCGTATTTAAGTTGAATTGGTTTGTTTTTTGAGAAATTTGTGAGAGTCTTTCTACTATATTCAAGTTATCAATGTTTATTACGATCTTTTGTTTAAGAGATTTTAAAAATTGATTTACATCTGTGAATGTCGCTTCATGTTCTATACGTTTAGCCCTCTGTTTATATTTCTCAGTTCTGTTTTTATCTTCAGAAGAATAACTAAATTGATAAAATAATTTTTTTAATTCCTTAATTAATTCTGGATAATTTTCTAAATTTTCTGGAACTTTAATAGCTTTTACTTGAGGTAAATATGTTTCAACTAGATTAATCTCAAAATCCGAGTCATCAAGAAATATAAAGCTGTCCAAGTTTAAATTAAGTGTTGATGAAATTTTTTTAATATTATCCACTTTATTATTCCAATTAACCTCTTTTAAAACAATATGATTATTATTAAGTATCATATCTTTATGGTTTAACATTACTTCCTCAACATCTTCTATGTTATTTTTACTGCACAGTGCCAAAAGTACACCCTCATTTGCATATTCCATCAACATAGTTTGAACTTCATAAAAAATTTTACCAATCTTATTTTTTTTAGACATCTTTATGTTGTCAAAGCCATCTTCTCCTAATACTCCGTTCCATAGAGTATTATCACAATCTAGAATAATAACTTTTTTTGATTTTCCATTAAGTGATAATATAGTCGGCACAACTTCTTCAATATATTCCCAATAAAAGTCAAGAGTATATAGCATTTTGAATTTTTCAAATTTTTCTAAATTTACTAGATCATACTTTGTGTTAGCACTAAATATTTTATTCAAGTCAATAATTTTAATATTTTCAGTAATATTTTGATGCAAAAAGTTATTTAGTTCTTCTACTAAGTTATTAAAGTATTCTTTTTTATCTTCAACGTGAGTGTTTAGATGGAAATTGTTAAACAGAACTAACTTAGTTTTTGAAAGATTCTGAATAACTAATAAAATTTCGTTCTTTTTCTGATTTATAAAATCTTTTTTTTCTTTTAATGAAAATTTATTATAGTTTTTTATAAAATCATTACTAAAATTTATTACTTCCCAAAAAATTATAACACATTCCTTTTTTTCTAAATTGAAACTATCTTGAACTATATTATCATATTCACCCTCTATAGTGTTAACGTGAAGAAAATTTTTATTTAATACATATTCTAATATTGGACAGAGTTGAAAGTTTGTAATATTTGATACAACATTTATCGAGTAATTGTTGCTTTTTTTTCTACCTTCAAAAGCCTTATTTTCTTGAATAATATCTGGGTATTTTATTCTTTTGGCTAATAGACTATTTTGCATTTAATTTGTTTTGATATATTAAAAATTTAAGTTTGATTATCTAAAATTTCAATTAAGCCTAAATCTTTTACGTAGTAAAAAGCTACCAATCTATTATTAAAAAGTATAGCTGGTACTGGTTCTACTACGTTAATATAGTTCATTCCTTCAAAAATTTCTTCAATATTATCTTTTTGAAGAGAGGTTTCATAGCATGCATGATAAATAATTGACTGGTTTTTGTTTATGTAGCCATTAATTGGACTCCTCTCATCAAATGGCTTAACCAATTCAACTGATGGCATAAATTCGGACACACAAAAAACTAAGTCAACAAGTTGTTTGTTATCTCTTGTTGTATCTGTGCATTTATATCCCAAATTCTTGTGAAACTTTATTGGCTGAATAAATGAATTAGTAGCAACTCCGTAATGATGAAATTTAATAATGTCTTTTTTGATTACCATTGTTCCATATAATCGTTAGTATAAGTTACGTTAAAAAATAAATAAATAAATGAAAAAAATTAACAAAATAATGATACTTGCTGATTCAGCTGCTAATCCTAGGACGTTTCCTGCTGAAGACGCATGTTCTCTCGAGGAAACCTACCCTTACTTATTGCAAGCACGATTTGAGAACGTAATGTTTTGGCATAATATTATGAGTAATGTAACGACTGATAAAATATGTAGTATTGCAATATCATATTTAAACCAATGGAAACCTGATGTGATTATATTATGCAGTGGAATAAATGACGCGAGACCGGAAGGAATACCTGAAACAATAAAAAATCTAATAAGTTATATTTTCTTTCCTTTTGTAATTATCGAAAAACTTTTTCCTCCGTTACGAGGTGTATATAAAAAGTGTTTAAGATTACTTGAACATAAGATATTTATTAAAATTATCTCTGGGTATAGAGTAAAACCTAGTGCCTTTAAAAGAACTTTAAAACGACTAAAATTAATTTTTAATGAAGCTGATATATATTGTTTAGAAATATTAAGCGCTGATAAGTATGAAATGCAAAGGCCGGGAGCAATTAGTAGAAAAAAAAAATATAATGCAATACTTCAAAATGAATTTGAAAAGAATTTTTTAAAAATTGAACATTTAATAAAAAATAACTCAGGATTTAATACCGACTCTATACACCTAAATAAATATGGGCATAAAATTATTTTTAAGGAATTAGAGAAAAAAATATTAAACAACTATACAGAATAAGAGCGTTTATTTAGTGAGTACTATTAGTGATAGTCCCCCAAGAGTTTTACTCAATAACTTTGGAGATATAGAATATATAAGGCCTTGAAAATATCTTAATATTTTTGATTTAATATTACTCGGATGCTCGAGTCCTCCTTTATAAAATGAATCTGTGAAATTCCAATCAACTATTTGGTATCCGCAGTCCTCTAATGTTGCAATAGCAGTTTCAAAAGTGAAATAATGCAGGTGACCAACAGAAATTCGCTCTTTTATTAATCTGTTTCTAAATAATCCGAGAACATTTATATCCAAGGGGATATGGAAAATATGATATTTTGAATGGTGCTTAAGTTCTTTTAAAAAACTAAGGTAGTTCTCAACATGCTCAAAAACATCTATGCACAAAATTAAATCTGAATAATTTGATTCATCTGTAATATTACCGTATATAAATTCCACATTTTCGCTTTCTTTATTTTTTGCGATAGCAAAAATCTCTTTAGATATTTCATAGCCAATAAATTTTCTATTAGGGTAATCTTTTGATAAGTTAACAAGAATTTCTCCTGCACCACATCCCACTTCAATTATTTTATTTAAAGTTAAGTCATTTTGATTAATGATTTTTTTTACTTGATCTGCTTTCCAGGCAGAATGCTCAACATGCCAGGATGGATTTTTATCCATATACTCAGAATTATTATAAATATCTTCTGCCATACTATTAACTTAATATATTTGAACTACTTGACTTAATTTATATTAACAAATAAAAGAAAATACAGCTTTAAAGGATAAAATCCATATAAATAATTTAACGCGGGGTGGAGCAGTCTGGTAGCTCGTCAGGCTCATAACCTGAAGGTCGTAGGTTCAAATCCTACCCCCGCAACCAAAAATATGAAAATTGCATTATTAATGAATCAAAATTCTTATGCGGGTAGAGAGTTTCTATTCAGCTTAGATACTTTTAATATAAAAGTTGATGTAGTCATTTTCAAAAATAGGAAAATCATTGATAAATTAGAGGAAGAACGATGCAATGGAATATGGAAGCCAAAAAAGCTAAATGATCTAAAAAAAAAATACAACATTTATAGGTTTTCCAATATTAATGATAAAAAGTTTTACAGTTTACTAAAATCAAAAAAGTATGATTTAGGAATTCAGGGTGGAATAGGAAAAGTAAATACCCTTGTCATAAATAAATTTAAAACTGGTTTATTAAATTTTCATCCTGGCAAGCTTCCTATTTATGCTGGATGTACAACTCCTGAGTGGCAAATATATGAAGAAAAAAAAGTGATTTGTACCGCACACTTTATTGATAAGGATATTGATAGTGGTCCTATTTATGGATTTAAAGAATTGAATCTAAACTATAAAGATTATTTTCACATGCGATCATCTGTGTATCCGCAAATTTCAATTTTCGTTGTTGAAGTAATACAACAATTAATTGAAAAGATAAAAAGTGGGAAAAAAATAAAATTGAAACCACAAAATAAGAAAAACAGATTATACAGAAAACCTATTGACCAAAAAAAACTAGATAAAGTAAAATATTTTATTAATTTAAAGAATAGAAATAATATTAATTTAAAAGACGTTAAAATTAGAATATTGAAGGTAAAAGATGTAACAACTAATTATGTGAGCTGGTTTGAAGACAAGGAAGTTGTGAAGTATTCCAATAATCAATATCGTTCATTTTCACTTAAAACGCAGAAAGAGTATGTAAATAATTGCTTACAGAATAATGATGCAGATTTATACGGAATTTTTCATAAAAAACAACACGTTGGAAATATCTTAATTTGGAATTTGAGTGATTGGCATAGAAGAGCTGAAATTGGCTATGTTATTGGTGATAAAAGTTATTGGGGAAGCGGTATAGCCTCTCTTGCGATTAAAGAAATTATTAAAATCTCAAAAACAAAATATAAAATGAATAAAATAATAGCTAATTGTGCTAGTTTTAACGAGGCAAGTAAGAAGTGTCTTGAAAAAAATGGGTTTATGTTAGAAGGAGTAAAAATAAAAAACCTTTATTATAATGGTGAATGGCATGATCAGTTTGATTATGGACTTTTATTATAAAATAATAAAAAAATAGTTCTTAAATCTACCTATTTTTTATATTTAGTTCTTTAATTATTTCTAAAAGTCCTTCTCCTATATCAATACATTCATTTGAAGTGATTTTTTTTGCATACTCAAGTCTCTTGTTATACTTATAAGGAGTTAAATAGTAGTGGTCGCTGGACACAGCTTTTCCAGAGAAACTAATCTTCTCTTTTATGCCTGCGATTTCAAATATCATTTTGGCAAGCTGTTTAACATCTAAAATTTGAGTTCCAGTTATTGTCAAAGTCTTATTTTTATATTTCTTATTAAGTATAAAGGTACTTAATTGAGCCGCATCTTTAACGTGAATATATTCTCGTCTTTCATTACCTGTGCCCTGTCTTTTAATTTCACCTTTTTGCAATACTTGATTCACCAACTTATTAATACTATTCCATTTTTGTGAGCGAGGGCCATACAATGAACCATACCTAAGGATTGTAAATTCAAAATTAAACTTCTTGCTATAGTCATGTAGTAAATTCTCACAAGCAATCTTTGAACTTCCATAAAATGAACCTTTATCATTATGAACATATAAAGAAGAAGAGAAAATAAATCTCTTTACTTTATTTTTTATAGCCGCTTCAATTGCTATCACCGTTCCCATTATATTTTGATTAATCGTCTTAAAGGGTTCTTTCGCTGCTTCTTCAATATCTGCAACGGCTCCAAAATGAAATAAATAATCAATGTTTTTTGTAGCCGAGGATATATCTTTATTACTCAGCATATCTCCTATAATCATTTTTTGATTTTTTTTAAGATATAACGATTTGGTTTTATCGAATACAGTAACTTTATATCCAATTTCAGTTAATTCATCGGCAATATGACTGCCTAAAAAACCTGATCCACCAATTATTAGAACTCTTTTCATAATTAACCAGTTATTGAATTCTTCAGTTTTTGTCCATTAAAAAAGCTTACTAACTCTTGAACTGCTTCAAGCTCCATATTTTGCCTAGCTAATTTAGACATTGGTCCAAGATGAGCTGTAGTGATGCAATTATCCAGCTTTGTCAAATCGCCATTATATGGTTCGTTAGAAAAGACATCAAGAGCAGCTCCAGCTATTATATTATTTTTAAGAGATTTAAATAAATCATCTTCATTAATTATTTCACCACGAGCTGTATTTACAAGGTATGAATTTTTCTTCATTTTTTTGAATACTGTATAATTAAACATATTAGCTGTTGCTTTAGTTAATGGAAGGTGAATGGATATTATATCAGAGTTTTTAATCAAATAATTTTTACTTACGAAGTCTACTCCCTTCCTCTTTTTTAATTGTTTTTTATTTAGATCATAAACTATTATTTTTTTACATCCAATTTTTACTAGATTAGCTGCAAGATGTTTGCCTATCCTTCCGTATCCCAATATTCCAACTGTTGATTCTTCCAAGCCTTTTCCATTGCCTCTTACCCATTTATTGCTATGCATATTAAGGTTTGAGAGATGTATATTCCTTGTTAATGACAATATTAAACCTAGTGTCAATTCTGAAACTGCGGTTACTGGTGCCGAGGGAGTATTAGTAAGTTTTATATTTAATTTCTTAATTGCCTTAATATCTATAGCATCAATTCCAGTCCCAACTCTTGAAATTATCTTTAAATTTTTTGCATTTTTAAGTACTTTTTCTGAGTAAACTTCTGTTCCTGCAATCACACCATCACAATCATTAATTAATTGGGTTATTTCAGTTTCTTTAAGTTTACGCTGATATGGATTTAAAGAAAACTTGATTCCTTCTCTATTTAAAAGCTTAACAGCAGGACTACTGCTATCCCCAAATGAAGCTGTAGCAATTAAAATTTTATTCAACTTAATATACTTTTTGAATATTTAAGAGATAGTTTGTCATATTTCATTTTTTTACTTACATACTGAAGATCTTTAAGTGTATCTACGCTATAAGTTTTTGTTTTCGATTTAACTAATTTTACATTATCTCCATTTTCTATCACTCTTAGCATATCTATTGATTCCATTTTTTCTAAGAATGTTTCTTTCATTGTATTAAATTTAAGTAGATATTTTCTTCTAAAAGGAATAATGCACACTTGTTTATACAAGTTTGGATATTTAATATTTGAGGCATTAAATGGTATAGGAGATCTTGAAAAATAAATTGCGTTATTATTTTTATTTATTATGACTTTTATTTCATCAGGGTTATTAAATTGATTTAAGTTATCAAACTTAGATATCAAATTTACAATATTTACATCTTTATCTTTAAACGGAGACAATGAGCTTGATATCATAGTAGGAGTGATCATTGGTTCGTCTCCTTGAATCATAACCACAATATCTATTTTTTTATTTGTATTTTTCTCAATCTTTAGCATTGCTTCACTTACTCTTTCTGAAGCCCTATTATGTTTTTTTGAAGTCATTATCGCATTGCCATTTATACTTTTTACATAATTTTTAATATCAAGATCACATGTAGCTACATATACAGCATTCAGTTCTTTGCACATTAGCGCTCTTTGATAACAATGTCCCACCATTGGTATATTATTAATTAATTTTAATGGTTTACCTGGAAACCTTGATGAATTCATTCTTGCGGGGATAATTCCTACGATGTTCATCTAATTTTTTTTAATTTATCTAGTGCTTGCCTGCTCATTACATCTATCATTCTGATATCTAAACTGTAAGCAATAAATTTATATTTATCTTTAATAGCTTTTTTTAGTAATCCAATATCTGGTTCGACAATGTGTATACCAGATGTTATTTTAAACTTTAAAGCAGCTTTATTTATTTTTTTTACTGCTTTGATATAATCTGGATTATCAAATTCACCAGGAATGCCCAAAGACATTGATAGATCATACGGACCTATTAAATATCCATCGATGTACTTCGATGAGAAAATATTTTCAATATTATTAACAGCTTCAATATGCTCAATCTGTATTATTAATGCTATTTCTTTTTTTTCAATTTTTAGATAATCTTTAAATTTATTCCCATATCCTTGAGCCCTTGCAAGCCCTACACTTCGATTTCCTAAGGGAGGATATTTGAGATAATCAACAATTTCTTGAATATCATTATGAGAGTTTACCATTGGAACAATTACACCTCTAGCACCTGCATCGAGAATTCTTTTAGTTTGATTCTTATTAATTGAAGTAAGCCTGACAAAAGGAAATACATTACAAAGATCAATAACTCGAATTAATTCTTCAGCATCTTGAATTGTTATTGAACTATGTTCAAGATCAATAGCAAGCCAGTCAAAGCCAGCTCTAGACATTATTTCAGCAATAGAATTATTTGGCAAAGTTATCCAAGAGCCGATCAAAAAATGATTATTTCGGATTCTACTTTTTAAATATTGCATGGCTTAATATAATTTACTTTATTAAGAAATTATCAATTATTTCTATTGATTTTATTTTTTGTAATTCGGAATTATATCTATTTTTTCTAAGAACAAAAGGCACCTTATTCAATTTTGCTGCATTATAATCTGTTTTTGCATCACCTATAAATAGAGTATTTTTTGATGAAATCATTTTATTTCTTAATATTTCCCTTACTATCTTATCTTTATTATTTGGGTATCCATAAATAGCTTCAAACAGATTATCAATATTAAGTTTTTTTGTAATATTTTTTATTTCGTTGTCTGGAGTGCCTGTTAAAAGATAGAAAAGCTGATCTTTTTTTTTATTTTTTAAAATTTTCTTTACGCCAGGTGCCCATCTACTATTTACAACTCTATTTTCAACCAGTAAAGCAAATTTGGCACAAAGCTCAGAAAGCCTATCCTTTGGAAGATCAATATTGAAAATTTCTTTATAAAAATATTTTATTTTCTTGACCCTTGATACACCGCCATTATTTCGATGGTATAGAGCAATTTCTTTTAGTTCGGAGGGTTTTCTGTTCTTAAATAACTCTAAAAAAGTTTTTTCTTTCACCTTAAGAGATTCTTTTATAATTCCGTCAAAGTCCCAAAAAACAATTTTGGATTTATTAATCAATGATAGCTGGGACTGTTTCATGCGTTATCAAGATTTAGATAATTAGCAGCATCAAAGTTCAATAACCATTTTGATTTAGTTAATACTTTTGCTGGATATTTATCTATATTTCCGTCTGAACTAAATATTTTCTTTAAAGCCTTTGCTTTTGAAACTCCTGCAACTAATACGTAGATTTTTTTTGACTTTTTTACTATAGATGATGATATTGAGTATCTATTTGTTTCATTTCCAAATGTATTAATTATCTTTCCTGGCTTATATATTTGACCAGTATCAGGAAATATTGATGCAAAATGCCCATCACTGCCCAAAGATAACAAAGTTAAATCAATTCCTTGCAACATATATTTATCAAAATTATAAGAAATATTTTTCATTTTACTTTTTTGGTAAACATTAAATAAGTTATTAATATTTTCTCTATTTTTGAATAGAGCTTTCTTAATCATTCTGTAATTGCTAAGTTCACTGCTATTTTTTACGGCTCTCTCATCACTTAAGCAGTAATTCACCTTACTATGGGGCCAGGGTTTATTTTCATCCCAGTATAAATATAAAGACCTTGCCGTTTGTCCCCCAGTAATAATAAAATTACAATTATTCTTAATATTAATATTTTTCTTAACCTCAATTTTTAAATTATTTGTTACAAATTCTTCGTAAAGTTGGTTTTTATTTGAAACTAATATGTTATTAAATTTAATTTTTTGATTTTGTAAAAACATTTTATTTAGTTAAATTGATTAATGTATATAATCTAGAATTTATATATTTATTTCAAAATATGATACTCATTTCAACTCCAATAAGAATTAAAAAAAGTCATAACAATAAGTATTTATTGCTTGGAAAATGGTGTTTCAAGTTTTGTGAGCAAGATGTTAATCCTAAAAATGTCGAATTCCTCGACTATCATTGGAACTCGTATGAGAAATTAGAAAGTGATTATCATTATACTTTTAAGTTATACAAGAAATTCTTACCTAAAGTGTCATCTAAATTGAATGCGATTCATAATGTAAATTATGATGATGAATATTGGAAAATCTTAATCGGTCCTTGGTTAATATTATTCATACAGACAATTTATGACAGATGGAGCTCAATCAAGCTGGCTGAAAGTAGCAAAAAAGTATCTAAGGCAGTTATTTCTCTTAATCATAAATTCAAAAGAGCCAATGATACAAGATCTTTTAGAGAAGACTTATTTACAGATAAATGGAATCAATCCCTTTTTGATTACATTATTTGTAACTGTACTAATATAAAAACACTTAAAGTAAAAGAATTCGATTTCTTAGATGAAGGGGATTTCAGAAATGGTAATGAGAAGTTAAATCATCAATTTAAAACAAGTAAAAAAATTAAAGAATATATTAAAAAGTTTTTTCAATTCATTAACTATTTTGAGAGTAAAAATAATAGTGTATTTATTTCAACAGAACTTGGATTTAAATCTGAAATTATTTTACACTATAAAGTTAATTTATTTCCTACATATAGATTTATACAATCCCCGATTATACTTCAAAATAAATCAATAAATATCAGTCAAGAAAAGTTTCATGGAAGTGCTTTTGAAGAATTACTCCATGATCTTATTTTTAAATTAATGCCTGTATGCTATTTAGAAGGTTATGATAATTTACATCAAGAAGCTGAAAAATTAAATTTACCACAAAACCCGCAACTTATATGGTCGACATCAAATGATGATAATGAGTTATATAAAATGTGGATGGCTAAGAAAAAAATGAATGGATCAAAGATTTGTATTGGACAGCACGGCGGGGGCACATGGCATAAATTTAATACAGCTGCTGATTTAGAATTTGACAATTCAGACTACTTTTTTTCTACTGGAAAAAATAAAAATTTTTTTAGTAATAGGCAAAATTATAAGCATAAAATAATCAACTTTGGTCAGGTCTTTTCATCAAAAAACAAATATAAATATACTAGGCAAGGTAATTTATTGATAGTCGGAGTAGAGATGCCGAGATATAGTTTTGATATTAGATCGATGGCCATGTCATCGAACTTTGAGGAATATATATCTGATCAAGAAAAACTTATTCAGAGTTTAAATTTAAACATTCAAAAAAATACCATGTATAGACTTTATATGGATGATTTTGATTGGAATATTGAGAGCAGACTTAAACAGAAATCTCAGCATATAAAGACAGCTCGAAATGTAAAAGTATCATTTTATGAGGATTTAAGTAAATGTAGATTAGCGGTATCAACTTATCCTGCGACTACTTATAATGAACTCTTAGCAAATAACATACCCTTAGTTTGTTTTTGGGACAATAAAAGATGGCTGCTTGAAAGCAATGCGGAGAATATGCTTAATGAACTTAAGAACGTAAAGATTTTTCATGACAACCCATATTCTGCCGCTGAGCATATCAATAGTATTTGGAACAATGTAGATGACTGGTGGCAAGATATTAAAACACAAGATGTTATAAAGAAATTTACAGCACTGTACGGTGAAAAATGTAAAAGCTTAAACTACATTTCAAGTGAAATAAAAAAACTAAAAGCTTCTAATCAAATTCTTTAGAGCGTCTTCCGAATATAAATAAATTCTATTTTTAGCATAATCGTATGTATTTTTTATTTTTTTAGCATTAGAAATACTGGAAATTAATTTTTTTCTATCTCTATGATTGTCAATGTTATAAACAACATGTTTATTTTTTTCTAATAATAAAGGACTCAACGAAAAATAATTGTTTGTTTCAATTAGAAGGATATTGAAGCCCCCAGCACAAAAATCTAAAACCATGCCAGTATCTCCAGCAATAATAATATTTGGAGTATATAACTTTAATGTTCTTGAAATATGCGGGTTTTTATCAATTTCAATATTATATTTATTTACATCTTCTATATTTAAAATACTTGGATGAGGTCTAATAAGTATATTAGAATTAGGTATTGTTCTTAAGTGTAAATTTATAGAACTTATCATGCTCTTCCAATTATGCATATCGAGTAAAATCAATATATTAATTTTCTTATTATTTCTTAATTTAGATTTTAGTCGATGTGATCTTAATGAACCTATATTTTTTGTATTTTCAATATCTAACTTAGAAAATAATTCTTTTTCAAGCTTACCTATTACAAATATTTTTGTCGGACAAAATAGATTATTAAATTCTTTAAAAACTTTTGTTGCATAAATGAATCTCCATTTATGGGACTGTCCAATTGCTCCTTGCTGCAACCCTATAGTATTTATATTACTATTATTAAATTTACTTAATATCATTTTTCCTTCTGTATGTTCAAAGAGAGGAATTAAAATTTTTTTAATTTTCTTATTAGATTTCAAAAAGTTTTCAGTACAGGACTCCAAATACTTATTTTTTGGATAATCTACCCATGCAAGATCTAATATAAAAAAATTATAAGCAAAATCTAAATGATTATTTTTAAATAAAGTTTTTATTTTATGATCATGCAATGTATTTCTAGAAAAATAACTCTTCAGAAGATCCTTATAAAATCCGTATCTTTCAATGTATAAAATTTTTTTTTTATTTTTTAAACTTTTTAATTCTCTTAAGGCACTAAATGAAGAATATAGTCTTGATGAATTTTGCCTCAACAAGCTCAATATATAAAATTCATTTTTTTTTAGGTTATTAAAATGCTCACCTGTATAGGTATATTTAGCCGCATTTTTTTTATTACTGCTATTTGGCCAGGATAATCTTAACATAGAAAAGGTAACTTTATTAACTGAGATATTTTTTTTAATCTCTGAAAAAGTTTTTAATACAAAATAAGTAAAAACTTCATTAGCTAGATTGTACACCCATTTTAAAATACATTTTAAAAAATATTTTAGTTCAAAAAGATAAAATGATAATTTACTTGCTAAATAAGAGTTGGATTTAATTTTAGAAACTTCTAAAACAGACTTGCATAAAAAATAATCATCAATAAAAAGATGCATTTTGCTTGATTTTGTCTTTCTTGAAATATTATTAATTATCTGAGCATAAACAAACGAATTCCAAATATTATTATTGACAAGATTCATTTCAAAAAAAGATGAATAATAATAATTCTTATTACATGAAATTATTTTTATTAAAGGGTCTATTAATTTTGATCCAGTACTGTCTAAGGACTGTCTAATTTCTTTATTAATATTCCAGACAGTTATATTATTTAGATTAGGTATTTTATTCAAAATTTTATCAATTATGTTAGCTGATGTTAAATTGATAATATTTAATGTTTTTGATTTACTTCGATTTAAAACTTGTTCTAATATTTTTATACTTTTTATTAAATTTTTATTATTAGCTGCAATAACAATTATTTCATTTTTCATAAAATAGGATAAGTTTATCGAATTATTTAAATGTATATCTTAGAAATATGAGTATTTTAAGCTGAATCTATTTTATATTAAATATTATATGTCACATAATAAAAAAATTAGCTTTTACTTACCTAATCTTGATGGCGGTGGAGCTGAGAGAGTAATGCTCAATCTGGCAAATAATTTATCAGAATCTGGAAAAAGTGTAGATCTCATTTTGTCTAAAAAGAAGGGTGAATATATTTCTTTAATTCATGAAAAAATAAATGTAATTGATCTGAATAGTGAGAAAGTTTTATTTTCCCTTTTCAAACTTATTTCAGTTTTAAACAAAAGAAGAAGTCAAGTTCTTATATCTGCATTGAATCACGCAAATATTATTGCCTCTCTAGCCTCACTCATTTCACGTAGCAAGATCTCGCATGTAATGACGGTTCACAATAGTTTATTGCATAAAAAAAATATCTATATTGATTTTGTAATATTACTTATAATGCGTTTATTTTCTATAT
>MDSV01063480.1_pt1 | contig 36946 bp, 31 predicted proteins | sample 810851 | NCBI WGS metagenome assembly MDSV01 (sample SAMN05326640, study PRJNA326480) | marine metagenome | isolation source: seawater | place: Atlantic Ocean: North East | collected 2012 | reverse complement strand
CTGTTGGTGGAGAAATACATCCTGGGCGACATCGGCAACAAGGCCAGGGAGTCGAGGGTCATGGGGTCCACCTATCCCTTGGACCCCACCTTCGTCGATCCTGCCACCATGGCCCAAAACCAGGCCGCGTCAAACGACCCTGAAATCCAAGACACGCCATGAGCAGCCGTTCCCTCAATGTGACGGCACGCTTAGACTGGACCACCCTCCTGACAGTAGGTTTTCTGGTGGTGCTTGGTTGGCTGAACATCGTAAGCGCCACGGCCGAGGCTGAAGTGGTTTGGGACATGGGCGGCAAAGCCGGCAAGCAACTCATTTGGATGGGCGTCTGTGCGGTGCTCATGGTCGGACTCTTGGTGGTGGAGGGGGTCTTCTACATCCGAACAAGTGTGGTGCATTACGTGGCCGTCTTGCTGCTTCTCATGGCCGTGCTGGTCGTGGGAAAGAAGGTCGGCGGCGCCCGTTCCTGGTTTGGGGTGGGCAGTTTCGGAATCCAACCAAGCGAGTTCGCCAAGACCGCGACCGCCCTGATCTTGGCCTGGTTCCTAAGTCGAGATGGCAGGCCGTGGCGCTCCTTCAAAACCCGACTTCAAACCCTCGCGCTGATCGCGGCGCCCGCAGGTCTCATCCTGCTGCAGCCCGACGCCGGAACGGTGCTGGTCTTCGGTGGATTCATCTTCGTGCTCTACCGTGAAGGGTTGAGTGGCAACGTCCTCTTGGTCGGGATGGGCATGCTCGTGTTGGCCGTGCTGACAATCCTGCTCGGTGCCTCAGAAAGTTGGTACCCGTTTCTGGGAAACAACTCGGGCTTTTGGTGGTTCCTGCTTTCGCTGGTCTTGCTTGGCACACTGACCGTGCTCCTCGTTCGGGCGGCCACCCTTCCGCGGAGGAGGAAGGTCGTTTCACGCTGGGGCGTCGCACTTTTGTTGGGAGGCATGGCTTTCTCAACAAGCCTGCATTTGAGCATGGAGCAGGTGCTTAAAAAACACCAACGCGAGCGCATCCATGTGTTGTTTGGCATCGACGTCGACAACCCCGACGCCGATTACAACATCCGTCACGCGAAAGCCGCCATCGGTTCAGGAGGGTGGACTGGAAAGGGCTGGGCCCAAGGGCCCATGACAGCCTACGGCTTCGTGCCGGAGCAAGAAACCGACTTCATTTTCTGCACCGTGGGAGAAGAATGGGGATTCTTGGGCAGCGCCGGTGTGGTTGGACTCTTCTTGTTCCTCATCCTCCGTGTTCTTCACCTTGCAGAACGGCAGAGATCCCAATTCACAAGGGTGTACGCCTACTCGGTGGCCAGCATTCTGTTCATGCACTTCTTGGTGAACGTCGGCATGGTGATTGGCTTGGCCCCCGTGATAGGAATCCCCCTGCCCTTCTTCAGCTACGGCGGGTCCTCGCTGATGGGCTTTACCCTCTTGTTGGGCATACTGCTCCGGCTGGACGCGGAACGGTTTGCCATCTTAAGATGAGTTTCGTCGACGAAATGAACCTCCTCATTTGGCTTTTTTATAAATTCATCTATCTTAGTGTCATGACTTCACTCACAAATATGTGTTGTTGCTGCAACTGTCCAACGGGCAGGGGCCGCTTGTGCATGCGTGGGTAAAGTCAACTTCAAACGCAACCTCAGGAAGCCCTCGTTCGCAACGGGGGCTTCTTTTTTTATTCCATTTTCCGATGACCGCCACACTTCTTGACCCCAGACTTTCCGCCCTCGACGAATTGCGTTGGCAAGTCGGCAACACCCCGTTGCACCGCATCGTGCACATGAGCCCCAGGCCAGGGGTGGAGGTGTACGCCAAGTTGGAGTGGCAACAGTTCGGAGGAAGCATCAAGGCGCGCCCCGCGTACAACATCCTCTGGAATGCGCTGGCCTCGGGGGCACTCCAGGGCAGACGCCTGTTGGACGCTTCGTCCGGCAACACCGGCATCGCCTACGCCATTTTCGCCGCATCGGCAGACATCCCAGTTGTGTTGTGTGTCCCGGAGAACGCCTCGAAAGAGCGCAAACAAATCCTCCGCTCGCTGGGGGTAGAGCTCGTGCTGACAAGCCCCGATGAGGGCACAGACGGCGCCCAAGAAGTGGCACGGGCCATGTCGTTGGCCCACCCTGAGAAATACCATTATGTGGACCAGTACAGCAACGAGGCCAGCTGGAAAGCGCACTTCGAGAACACGGCTCCAGAAATCTGGAACGAAACCCGAGGTGAAATCACCCATTTCGTCGCAGGCCTTGGCACCACCGGTACGTTCACCGGCACGGGAAGGGGGCTGAAGAAATTCAACCCCGACATTGAGTTGGTGGCCCTGCAACCCGAGACGGCCTTGCATGGATTGGAAGGATGGAAGCACCTGGACACTGCCCGCGTGCCCAAGATTTACGACCCCACCATCCACGACCGCACCCTGCTCGTGTCCACCACCCAAAGCCACAACATGATTGTGCGAGCGGCCAAAGAGGAAGGCCTGCTCCTGAGCCCGTCCGCCGCGGCCAACCTGGCTGGGGCCCTCCGCGTGGCCGAGTCTTTGGAGGAAGGCGTCGTTGTGACCGTCTTGGCCGACGACGCGTCCAAGTACAGCGAAGTGCTTGACCAACTGCTGCCGTGAGCATCTGGCACGCATGACTTCCGCTCCCGGGCAAAACCGTCCCAAGGGCATGTTTCGCCTTCTCTTGCGTCGTCGAGCAGGAAGGCAAGCGGGGGCCCCAACTGGGAGCCCAGCTTTGTTCTGTTCAGAAAATCCTGAAGTTTAAAGACCGAGCAAGACTTCAGTCGGGGTCTTTCCACCAAAGAGCATGCGCTCCGGGTTCTCGATCATTTCCTTCACCATGTACAAGAAACCGACGCTCTCCTTGCCATCCACTATGCGATGGTCGTAGCTAAGTGCAACGTACATGATGGGGCGAATTTCCACTTTGCCATTGATGGCCACAGGGCGTTCCACAATGTTGTGCATGCCCAAGATCGCGCTCTGTGGCGGATTGATGATGGGGGTAGACAACATGGAGCCAAACACCCCTCCGTTGGTGATGGTGAAGGTTCCTCCCTGCATTTCATCTACAGTCAATTCTCCATCTCGCGCACGAATCGCCAGTCGCTTGATTTCTGCCTCGATTTCAGACAAACTCATGGTCTCCGCATTGCGAACCACAGGCACCATCAACCCTTTGGGCGAACTCACCGCGATGCAGATGTCTGCGTAATCGTGGTAAATAAGCTCCTTGCCGTCGATTTGGGCGTTGATGGCAGGGAACTCGGCCAACGCCGTGGTCACCGCCTTCGTGAAGAATCCCATGAACCCAAGGCCCACCCCAAATTGCTCTTTAAAAGCGTCCTTGTGCTTCTTGCGCAAGTCCATGACCGGCTTCATGTCCACCTCGTTGAAGGTGGTCAACATCGCTGTTTCGTTCTTGACTGAGACCAAGCGCTCGGCCACCTTCCGGCGCAACATGCTCATCTTTTCTCGACGCGTCTCGCGGCTGCCTTCCCAGCCCGAGCGGACATTGGACGCATCGAAGCCCGCGGCCAGGGCCGCAAGCACGTCTTGCTTCAACAAACGGCCGTCGCGACCGGTGCCCTGAACGGACCCCGAAGGAAGTCCTGCCTCGGCCATGGCCTTGCGCGCCGCCGGCGAAGCGTGTCCAGCCACGTGGCTGGCCGCCGCGGGGAGGGTCGGTGAGGGCAATGGCTTTGCAGGTGCAGAAGTTGCGGCCGCAGGAGCAGGCGATGGTGCAGCAGCGACGGGGGCAGGCGCCTGGGTCGGCGCACCCTCAGGACGCTTTGCGTCAGTGTCGATCAGGCAGCACACGCCACCCACCGGCACCACGTCGCCTTCTTCAGATTTCAACGTGATGACGCCGGCCGCCTCTGCAGGCAATTCCAAGGTCGCCTTGTCGGAATCCACTTCTGCGATGGCCTGGTCCTTTTCGACGTAGTCGCCGTCGGACACAAGCCAAGCTGCGATTTCCACTTCAGAGATGCTCTCCCCAGGGCTGGGGACTTTCATTTCAAGGATAGGCATGGATCTAGATCGTTGCTGAGGTGAAGGTCAAAATTTCGCCATCGCCACCACTTCCTCAAGCAGGGCGTCATGTCGTTGTTGGTGAACAGCTGAAGAACCCGAGGCCGGGCTCGCACCCGCGCTGCGTCCGACGTACTGCACGCCGGCGTGGCCTTGAAGATGGAGTTGTTCGTGGATGAAGCTCCAAGCCCCCATGTTCCGGGGCTCTTCTTGAAGCCACACGACCTTGGGGTTGCCGTGGCGGCCGATGGCTTTGGCCAACGCATCCGCCGGGTACGGATGAATCTGCTCCACACGGACCACGGACATGTTCCTTGGCGACCTGTCTCCAAACTTCTCCAACAAGTCGTAGTACACTTTGCCAGAACACAAGACCACCACGTCGGCCCCTTGCGCGGCCTGCGCGTCATCGATGATCTCTTGGAAAGCCCCAGTGCTCAGGTCCGACATGGACGACACCGCCTTCGGATAACGAAGGAGCTTCTTGGGGGTGAACACCACCAAAGGCTTCCTGAACGGACGGTGCACTTGGCGCCGCAGCACGTGGAACATGTTGGCTGGCGTGGTGCAGTTGGCGACAATCAAGTTGTCCCCGCTGCCCAGCTGAAGGAAGCGTTCCATGCGTCCGCTGCTGTGTTCCGACCCCATGCCTTCGTAGCCGTGGGGAAGCAGCAAGGTCAGCCCATTCATGGTACGCCACTTGTCCTCTCCGGCGCTCAGGAACTGGTCCCACATGATTTGGGCTCCGTTGTTGAAGTCCCCAAACTGCGCCTCCCAAATTGTCAGGCCGTCCGGCTGCGCAAAAGCGTACCCGTACTCGAACCCGCTGACGGCATATTCCGACAGCAAACTGTTGTGAATCTGGAGTTTCGCCTGATGCTTGCCGAGGTGGTTGAGCATGATCAGCTCTTCCTCACTGTCTTCGGTTTTGACCACCGCGTGGCGGTGGGAGAACGTCCCACGCTCTACATCTTGTCCGCTGATGCGCACGGGGTGCCCCTCGTCGAGAAGGGTGGCGTAGGCCAACTTCTCGCCCATGGCCCAGTCGAGCTCGTCGCGCTCAACCATGGCAAGGCGGTCCTTCATGAGTTTTTTGACCTTGCGGAAGAACTTCTTGTCCTCCGGCAACGTGCTCATGCGGGTGGCCAAAGCCACCAGCTTTTTCTTCGGCACCCCTGTCTTGGGGGACGTGGTCAACTCTTCTTCCTGGGCGGGCCGGTAGTTCTCCCAGAGCTCGCTTAAGAAATCGTCCACCACCGACAATTGCATGGACTTGGCCTCCTCGAAGCCGGCCTCCATGGACTCGCCCAATGCGGTCTTCATGACGTCGGCATCCTCGGCGGTCACCGAGCCGTCGGCCAACAACTTTTGAAGGTAAATCTCCCGCGGAGACGGATGAGCTCCAATCGCCTTGTACAGCTTGGGCTGGGTGAACTTGGGTTCATCGCCCTCGTTGTGGCCGTACTTCCGGTAGCCCAACAAGTCGATGAACACGTCCCGTTGGAACGTCTGGCGGTAATCCAAGGCGATGTTCATCACTTGGACCACAGCCTCCACGTCGTCGGCGTTCACGTGAAAGACCAAACCCTGGGTGACCTTGGCCACGTCGGTGCAATAGGTTGACGTCCGTGCGTCGAGGTAGTTGGTGGTGAAACCCACCTGGTTGTTCACCACAAGGTGCACGGTACCGCCAGTGCGGTAGCCTTCAAGTCCAGCCATTTGGGCCACTTCGTACACCACGCCTTGACCTGCGATGGCCGCATCCCCGTGGACAAGGATGGGGAGCACGCTCGCCTCGTCGCCGCCGTGGGCGTCGATGCGCGCCCTGGCGATGCCTTCCACCACCGGGTCCACCGCCTCGAGGTGCGAGGGGTTGGGCGCCAGGGTGATGGTCACTTCCTCTCCGGTGTCCGCAACCTGCTTTCGCGAGTAGCCAAGGTGGTACTTGACGTCGCCGTCAAAAAGTCCGTCGTCGTCATACGCTTTGCCTTCGAACTCGCTGAAGATGTTGGCGTAGGGCTTGCCCAAAATGTGCGCCAGCGTGCTCAAGCGACCACGGTGTGCCATGCCAATTACAACTTCCTTCACGCCCCGGGTGGTGCCCGACTCAATCATGGCGTCCAAGGCCGGGATCAGACTCTCTCCACCTTCGAGCGAGAAGCGCTTTTGTCCCACGAACTTCTTCTGCAGGAATTCCTCGAACAAGGTCGCTTGGCTGATTTTCTTCAGCACGTGCTTCCGGCCAGCCGCGTCCAAGCGCGGGCGGTTCACCAACTCGATGCGTTCGCGGATCCAAGTCAAGCGCTCCGGCTGTCGGATGTACATATACTCAATCCCGATCGACTCGCAGTAGGTCGCTTCGAGGTGCGCCACAATGTCCTTCAAGGTCGCAGGCCCCAACCCCACTTCACTGCCCGCTTGAAACACAGTGTTCAAGTCAGTCTCGCTCAGGTCGAACTGCACCAAATCCAAAGTGGGCAGGTAAGTCCGGCGGGCCCGAACAGGGTTGGTCTGGGTGAAGAGGTGTCCCCGGGTCCGGTACCCGTGGATCAAATCCAACACCTTGAACTCCTTCAAGGTCGCAGGAGACATGGCATCTTCGCCATACTGGGCGCGGCTCAGGTCAAATCCAGCAAAAAAAAGTCGCCACGAGCGGTCCACCGATTCGGAGTCCTGCAAGTAACGAGCGTACATGGCATCGAGCGCGCCGGGTTCAGCGTTGCTCAAAAAAGAAAGTGGGTCCATGAGGACAGGGTCGTTTTGCGCGTATAAAGATACGCCCCGCTTCGCGAATCAGTGGCTTCGCGACGTCACGTGATCTGCCAATCCCACGAACCAGGTTGCGGCCGCATCGGACAAGTTCAATTGTTCAAGGGCACCCACCGCCAATTCCGCGTTGGAAGTCATGCGCTCACGGGCGAATCGGTCTGCGCCAGCTGCCAGCATCGCCGCACGCACGGCCCGGATCTTGGCTTCAGCCCGGTCCGTACCTGAAGCCGGTTGAATGCCTGTCCACTGTCCCAACACTTCTCGGCCCTCGGTTTGGGCTTGAGTTGTGAGCCAAAGTAGGGTCTTCTTGTCGCTCAAAATATCACCCCCCACTTGCTTTCCGGTGCTTCCACTTTCGCCAAACGTGTCAAGCAAGTCGTCCTGGATCTGGAACGCCAGGCCCACGTTAAGGCCGTAGGAGTACCACGCCTCGACGCGCTCTTTGGACGCCCCAGCGCACATGGCGCCCATTGCGGCAGACGCCGCCAAAAGGACCGACGTCTTGAGCCGAATCATCTCCAAGTATGCGTCCACCGCCACCTCATCCCGAGACTCGAACGCCATGTCGGACTGCTGGCCTTCGCAGACTTCCCGGGCAGTTGTGTTGAACATGGACAGCGCACCGGCCAGGGCGTGGGACGGTGTGCCTTCCAGCGCCTCAAGCGCCAAAGTGTACAAGACATCGCCAGACAGGATGGCTGCGTTGTTGTCCCACTTCTTGTGCACAGTAGGACGTCCGCGACGAAGGGGAGCCTCGTCCATGATGTCGTCGTGCATCAGGGTGAAGTTGTGGAACAATTCCACAGCCATGGCCGTCGGCATCGCATCAGACATGTCTCCTCCCTCGGCTTCGCACACCGCCAAAGCCAACACGGGACGAATGCGTTTGCCCCCCAAGGAAAGCAGGTAGTGAATGGGGTCGTACAAGCCATCTGCGGCCCCTTCTGAGTAAGGTGCCAGAAAGCGGGTGAGGGCTTGCTGCAAGGCATCTCGCCACTGGGATTCACGGGAAGAGGAGCTCATGACTTGGCGGTTAGGCGAATTACAACCCGCGCTTCAGGATGTTCATGAGGTAGGTGCCGTAGCCGCTCTTCAAAAGCGGTTGGGCAAGCGACTCAAGTTGCGCGTCGTCGATGAAGCCCATGCGCCAGGCGATCTCTTCCAAACATCCGATTTTCAATCCTTGACGTTCCTCGATGACTTGGACAAATTGCGAAGCTTGCATCAAGGACGCGTGGGTGCCGGTGTCCAGCCACGCCATGCCACGGTCGAGCACGCCAACCTGGAGTTTGCCTGCATCGAGGTACGCCTTGTTCACGTCGGTGATTTCGTATTCCCCACGTGCACTGGGTTCGAGACCTTCGGCGATGCCCACAACGTCATTGTCGTAGAAGTACAATCCTGGCACCGCGAAATTGGACTTGGGATGGGCTGGCTTCTCTTCAATGCTGATGACCTTGCCCTCGGCGTCAAAATCCACCACGCCGTAACGACCTGGGTCGTTCACAAAATGGGCAAACACAGTGGCGCCTTCTGGGTCGGTGTGTGCCCGTAAGGTCCGACCAAAGCCACGTCCGTAAAAGATGTTGTCGCCGAGCACCAGGGCCACTTTGTCCTGGCCAATGAACTCCTTGCCCAACACAAAGGCTTGGGCCAAACCATTGGGCTTCTCTTGCACCGTGTAGGTGAAAGAGCACCCGAGGTCCGAACCGTCGCCGAGCAGTCGCTGGAAGGCAGGGGCATCTTCAAGGGTGGTGATGATGAGGATGTCCCGGATGCCTGCAATCATCAACGTGGACAGCGGATGGTAAATCATCGGCTTGTCGTAGATCGGCATCAGCTGCTTGCTGACTGATTTGGTCAGGGGCCACAACCGCGACCCACTGCCACCGGCAAGAACAATTCCTTTCACAACTCAAAGATAAGGGACCCCGCCGCTCAAGACGGGTCGCGCAACCCTTCGTGCCGTTCCTCCCCCTTGCCGGGGCTTGTGCCCCGTTGGACTTGAAGGGCCTGCATGTCCAGCACTTCCTCCTCGTCGAGCAGGTCAAAAAACGGCTCACCGAAGGTCTTGGTCGTCACGAACTGCGCAAAACTCATGAGCAACGAAGGGAGCAACATGAGGTTGGTGAACATCGCCACCAGGAGGGTCACCGAAACCAAAATACCCAATGAACGCGTGCCGTCAAACTCGCTCATGGCGAACATCAAGAACCCAAAGAACAGCACAATCGACGTGTACATCATGCTCACGCCAGTTTCCTTCACCGCCGCCAGCACGGCGTTGCGGATGTGCCAGCCGTTGGCCTGGAGTTCTTGCCTGTATTTGGCCAAAAAGTGAATGGTGTCGTCCACTGAAATGCCAAAGGCCACGCTGAAGACCAAGATGGTAGACGGCTTAATGGGGATGCCAGTCCATCCCATCACCCCCGCCGTAAACAGGAGCGGCAGCAGGTTGGGGATGAGTGCAATGCCCACCATCCTCGCGCTTTTGAACAACAGCGCCATGACGACGGCAATGACCAAGATGGCCAGGGTCATGGAGATGGCCAAGTTCTTGACCAAGTAGTTGGTGCCTTCCAAGAACACGATGCTCGTGCCCGTGATGGTCATGTCGTACCGCTCCGGCGGGAAAATGCTGTCCATGCGGGGCCGCAACTCGGCCATCAACGCTTCCATTTCCAACGTGCCGACGTCCGCCATGTTCGCAGAAATGCGGGTCACTGTTTTCGATGAATCCACAAAGTTGGCCGTCACCGACGTGGCGTCGTCGACGTCGGAGGCGGCAGACTCGCTGCCACGGAAGTACGGACCCATGAATGACCGTTCTTGCCGGTTGGGCAACCTGTATCGGTCGGGGTCGCCCCCGTAAAACGCCTGCACCCCAAACTTGACCGCATCCACGGCGCTTAGGCTTCTCGAGAACTCAGGGTACTCCTGGAGCAAGTTCTGGAACTTCTCCACGCGGCGGAGGTTGCCCGCATTCAAGATTTGTCCTGGCTTTCGGCCGTCCACCAACACCTCAAACGGCATGACACCCCTAAATCGGTCTTCCAACCAGCCGAGGTCGGTCAACACCCGATCCTCCTTGGGCAAGTCGTCCACAATGTTCCCGGTGGTCTGCATTTGGGTCATGCCCCAAGTGCTCATGGCCACAACCACCAATGCGGCCACGTACACGCGCGTTCGACCTTCTTGAACCGCCCGCACAAACGTGCCCACCACGCGGTCCACCCACACCCTGTCCAGGTGGGTCAAGTGATGATCTGTTGGCTCAGGCAACCACGTGAAGAGCGCCGGAATCAAGACGATGCTGATGCCGAAGGCGACCATGATGTTCAACGCTGCAACCACTCCAAACTCGATGAGCACTGGGCTGTGCGTGAAGATGAAGGTGGCAAAACCGAAGGCCGTCGTCGCGTTGGTCAGAAGCGTGGCGTTGCCCACCTTGGTGACCATGCGTTGAAGCGCCATCATCTTGTTGCCGTGGCGCTTGAACTCCGCTTGGTACTTGTTGACGAGGTAAATGCAATTGGGCACCCCAATCACAATCATAAGCGGAGGAATCAGCGACATCAGCAGGCTCACCCGGAAGTCAAACAACGCAATGCTGCCCAACGACCATGTCACACCCACGGCAACCACAGCCAAACACACCCCCACGACAGCCAAGTTCCGGAAGAACAAAAGCAGCAACAACGCCGTCACCAAAATGGCTGCACCGATGAAATAGCCGATTTCACCCTTGACCTTGTTGGTCATGCTGATTCGGATGAACGGCAGGCCGCTCAGGTGCGTGTCGATGCCGTGCGTCTCCGACCATCGGTCCGACACCTCGACGATGTCCTCCACAATGGTGCCCCGTTGGGCGGAGTTCAGCATGCCATGGTTGAACACCACCATCATCAAGGTGGCCTCATTGTCTGGATTGTACAAGAGCCCGTCGTAAAACGGCAACGACCGAACCTTGTCCACTATCTCCGATGCCCGTTGGTCACTCATGGGCGGGGCATTCGGCATGCCGTCCGCCAGTTCGGGGGCCACAGGCACCAACTCAAACCGTTTCTCTACGGGGTGCTTGGACACCTCAAACGCATGGGTCAAAGCGAACACCGAGTCGATGATCACCGCCGGCTCTCCATCCACCACCACCCGAAGGGCCCGCACCTCTTCGGCGAGCTCATGCCAAGCAAACAATCCCGCCCCGGTGCGAAGCTGGCTGTCTTCCACCCCAATCACCAACACGTTCCCTTCAGCCCCAAAAGACTCCAAGAAGCGCGCATGCGCCAATTCGGCAGGGTCGTCGTCGGGAAGGATGCCGCCGTACTTGTACTGCATCTTTAAATTGGGAATCTGCGACCCCATGAACACCGTCAAAACACCCAACGTCAGGACGGTGGGCATCCGATGGCGGATCAAAATGGAAGCGAGGCGTGACCACATAGGAGGGTGCAAAGAAACAACACGGAAGGGCGCCAAGCTCCACGGCCGCACTACCTTTGAGGCATGGAAACGTACGACGTTGTTGTCATCGGAAGCGGCCCAGGAGGATACGTGGCGGCCATCCGAGCTTCGCAGCTGGGCTTGCGCACCGCATTGGTGGAGAAATACGCCACCCTAGGAGGCACCTGTTTGAACGTGGGATGCATCCCCTCCAAGGCGCTTTTGGACAGTTCTGAACACTACCATCAAGCCAAGGAGCAGTTCGCGGCCCACGGCATTGAGGTGGGCAGCCTGTCGTTGGACTTCCCCCAAATGATTGCCCGCAAAGGCGAAGTCGTGGCCCAAACCACGGAGGGCATCAACTTCTTGATGAAGAAGAACAACATCGACGTGCTCCACGGCGTGGGCTCGTTCGTCGACACCCACACCATCGCAGTAACTCCTGAAAAAGGCAGCACCACTAAGGTTGGGGCGAAGCATGTGATTTTGGCGACGGGATCCAAGCCCAGCACTTTGCCGTTTATTGAGGTGGACAAAAAGCGCATCATCACCAGCACCGAAGCCTTGTGCTTGCCCAAGCTGCCCAAATCCATGGTGGTCATCGGTGGCGGTGTGATTGGCCTCGAACTCGGCTCGGTATATGCGCGACTCGGCACTGAGGTGCATGTCGTCGAATACGCCGACAGCATCATCCCCACGATGGACCGCGCCATGGGCAAGGAGCTCATGCGATCTATGAAGAAACTCGGGGCCAAATTCCACCTCAAGCACGGTGTGAAAGAGGTCACCGCTGCAGGCCGAAGCGTCACCGTGAAAGCAGACAACGCCAAAGGCGAGGAAATCACGTTCAAGGCGGAGTACTGCCTTGTCAGCGTGGGACGCCAGCCGTACACCGGCGGTTTGAACCTCGAAGGGGCAGGACTTTCCACCGACGAACGTGGACGCGTGGATGTGGACGCCCACATGCGCACCAAAGTCCCGCACATCTACGCCATCGGTGATTTGGTGCGTGGCGCGATGCTGGCCCACAAGGCAGAGGAAGAAGGTGTGTTTGCAGCAGAAACCATTGCTGGACAGCACCCACACATCGATTACAATCTCATCCCCAACGTGGTGTACACCTGGCCTGAAGTGGCGGGTGTGGGAGCCACCGAGGAGCAGCTCAAGGCCAACGGGGTCACCTTCAAAAGCGGCAGCTTTCCATTCAAGGCCAGCGGCCGGGCACGCGCCAGCATGGACACCGACGGCCTGGTGAAGGTGTTGGCGGACGCCACCACCGATGAAATCTTGGGGGTGCACATGTGCGGGCCCCGTGCCGCAGACATGATCGCCGAGGCGGTTGTCGCCATGGAATTCCGTGCCAGTGCGGAAGACATCTCCCGCATGAGCCACGCCCACCCCACCTTCACGGAAGCAATCAAGGAAGCTGCCTTGGCCGCCACGGAAGACCGAGCGCTGCACATTTAACTTGGGCGCATGGCCGTGCGCACGCTTCCCAACCTTCAACCCGTCGTCGACGCCCACAAACATGTGGCGCTGTTGTGGGACGAGCGGTTGACCGGACGCGCGGTGCTCGCCGTGGGGGCTGCGAAGTCCATTCTTGTGGACCGTCCTCAACCTGGCGCTTGGACCTTGTGGGACCGTTTTGTGACCGATGCCACGGCCCGTGGAGTTTGGACAGTGGGTTGGCTGGGATACGACCTGCATGCATGCCTTGGAATGACCCAAGGCGCAGACCCCGAAGCCCCCCGCAACACCGCACAGGAACACCCCGGTGGCTGGCCAAGCCTGCATTGGTGGGAACCCGAGCTCTTGCTGGAGTGGGCGCCTGGGGAACTTCAACCTTCTGTCATTCGTGGTGCGGCGTTGCCGTGGACCCGGGATGTGCTGGCTTGCCTTGATGCACCTTCGTCGGACCCGCGAAACCCCTCTGCCTTGGAAGGGGATTGGCAGCCGTTGACGTCAGGGTGGGACCGTGAGACGTACCTCGACAAGTTCGACGCCGTGCAAGCCGCGCTGAAGCGCGGAGACATCTATGAAATGAACCTCTGCATGCCGTGGCAAGGGCAAGCCCCTGGACAGGCGAGTTGGCCCCTCTTTGAACGTTTGGCCGCCGCCACGAAAGCGCCGCATTCCGCCTACATCCAAGCCGGCGACCACCGTGTCCTTTGTGCCAGCCCAGAACGGTTCCTTGAAAAACGGGGCGACACCCTGCGAAGCCAGCCAATCAAAGGCACCGTGCGGCGTGGGGCCACGCCCGAAGAAGACGATGCATTGAAGCTCGGATTGTTGGAGAGTGAGAAGGAATGTGCTGAAAACGTGATGATTGTGGACTTGGTTCGCAACGACCTGAGCCGCGTGGCCATTCCGAAGAGTGTGACCGTGAACGAATTGTTTGGGCTGCACACCTTCTCCACGGTGCACCAAATGATCAGCACCATCTCGTGCCAGCTTCAGCCCGAAGCCACGGCAGAAGATGTCCTGCGCGCCACGTTTCCCATGGGGTCCATGACAGGCGCCCCCAAACTCAGCGCGATGAACCTCATTGCCTCCCTGGAAGGACACGGTCGCGGGGTCTACAGTGGCACCATTGGATACGTAAACGCCCAAGGCGACTGGGACATGAATGTGGTCATCCGAAGCCTGATGCACAGGGCAGAAAGCGGCCGTGTGGATGCGACAGTCGGTGGCGCGTTGACCCTCCTGGCCAATGGCGACGACGAATACGACGAGTGCTTGCTGAAAGTGGCAGCCCTCAAAATCTGCCTCGAGCGATGACAGCCCTCGAGCGCCAAGTGCACCGCGCCCTCTTGGACTCCAGATGGCCCCAAGGACAGCCGCTGGTTGTGGGGGCCAGCGGGGGCGTCGACTCCACCGTACTCTTGCATGTCTTGCATGCGCTTCGTGTCCCAGCCATCGTCGCTCATGTGAACCACCATGCCCGCGGGGAAGAAAGCCAAGCCGATGCCGCCTTTGTCGCGCAACTCGCGGAGCAGTGGGGATGGCCTTTCGAACAACTGGACTTGGATGTCAACGACTTGAAACAAGGTTCGCAGGGGTTTCAAGGCGAAGCCCACAAGGCGCGCCACACTTGGTTTGAATCGCTCCGCAAGGCCCACCAAGCCCACGCGGTATTGACAGCACACCATGCCGACGACCAAGCCGAGACATGGCTGTTGCAAGCCATGCGCAACGCGAACCCACTTTCCCTTCGTGGCATGCTGCCCCACGATGGGACGCGGTTGAAGCCTTTGCTTCAAGTTCGTAAAAGCGAATTGGTGGCCTACGCAGAAGCGCACAATGTGACATGGCGGGAAGATGCCAGCAACGCCGAACGCGCCTACCGCCGGAACCAAATCCGACACGACCTGTTGCCCGCCTTGGAGGCTGTGCAGCCTGGAGTCGGCGAGCACTTCAGGCAGCTTGCCTCCAGAATGGCCGACCTGAACGGCGCGATTCAGGCCACCCTCCAAAGCATCCGAACCACGGCTGAGGTCAAGCCCGGCCTATGGGACTTGAAAGCCCTTCTCGCAGCCCCCTTGGGACTCGAGTCCCTTCGCCAAGCCCTTCGAGAAGGTGGTTGGCCTAAACGCCACGCTCAACGGGTGGTCGACCTGATGATGGACACGGCCCAAGTTGGGGCCTCCGTTGCACTTGGGAACCAAAAGGTCATCCGTGAGCGTGACCACCTCCGATGGACCACTGGCCTAAGCGCTGACGGAGAAGAGGCTTCCAACAGGGTGGTCATCGAATGGGAAGACGTTCCGCGACAACTGGAGAAGCTGGGGTCGACCGGGCTGGGCGTCGAACGCGGCGCATGTCCCCCCGACCCAAGGTCCACCACCTTGGACCATTGCTGGGTGCCTGCCACGGATTTTCCAGTGGAGGTCCGGTCGTGGCAATCCGGCGACCGCATCCAGCCGCTGGGAATGAAGGGGCGGAGCTTGGTGTCGGACGTCTTGACCCAGGCTAAACTCCCCCATGCCGAACGCCCAAACGCACACGTCCTGGTTCGACAGCACGACGGCGTGCTGCTTTGGGTGGCCGGTCTGAAACGCGCCGAACACGCCCGCATCGGCGCTGAACATTCTGGCCTTGAAGGCGCTTGGTTTTCTTGGACAACCCCTGCCTATTTCACCGCACCATGAACCTCACGCTGCCTGACGCCAAGATTCTATCTGGACGCGATCGCGACCTCGCCCTCGGCGGCTTTTTGGTGCTTGCCGGGCTGTTCGTGGCGTGCTTGGTGAGTTGCAATTTGGTCTTCCGCAAGTTCTTCACCTGGGAAATGGGCGGGTTCACCTTCGAGCAAAGTGTGGGCCTGCTGGCGTACCCCCTCACCTTCCTGGTCACCGACGTCATCAGCGAGGTGTACGGGAAAAAGAAGGCCAACATGGTGGTCGTGTCTGGTCTGGTGGCGTCGCTCGTGACATTGACCATGGTGACCATGGCAGGAGGGGTGACCTCGGCAGGTTGGTCACCTGTGAGCGACGCGGAGTTCGACCATGTCTTTGGCCAAACCGGCTTGGCCGTGGGCGCGTCCATGGCGGCTTACCTCGTGGCCCAATTCATCGATGTCCGGTTCTTTCACTTCTGGAAGCGTCGAACCCAAGGACGTCATCTTTGGCTCAGGAACAACCTGTCGACCATCCCCTCTCAAATCTTGGACACCGCCACGGTGCTCGGATTGTTGTGCGTGGTGGGCGAGATTGAGTGGCCGAGGTTTGGGACGCTCATGGTGAACGGGGTGCTTTTCAAGACCCTCGTGGCAGCCTTGGACACCCCGTTGGTCTACCTCGTGGTGGGCGCCCTGAGGCGACGGTTTGGCCTGGGAGCGGGCCAAGAGTTGGAATTGTGAGGAATTGGGCGCGGCCTGACCACCATCCTTGAACGTCTCGGTATCTTTGCAACACCTCGGACGTTGAATCCAAGTTTACGCACCCATGATCTCCAACACCCTCGTTTCATTCCAGCGTCTCGGCATGCTGGTCCTCGTCGGATGGCTCACTGTGGTTGGCTCCCTTGCGTGGGGCCAAATCGAAGACCCTGTGACCTGGAATGTTGCCCTCTACCCAAGCGAAGAGACTGGACTCCACGACCTGGTCGTGCACGCCTCCGTGGATGCGTGCTGGCACATCTACAGCCAGGACAACGACCCCAACGAAGGCCCGGTGCCCACCATGTTTGAATTGGACCTGCCCTCAGGCGTTCAAGCCTTGGGCAACGTGGAAGAGTGCACCCCCATCGAAGAGTACGATCCCAATTTCATGATGGACCTCAAGTATTTTGAGGAAGAGGTCTTTTGGCACCAACGTCTGGACTTGTCAGGGGCCAACTCGGCCGACACGCTCAAGGGCTATGTGGTGTTCATGGTGTGCGACGCGAGCATGTGTCTGCCCCCTGAAGAAATTCCAATCGCCGTGGCATTGTCAGACGTCCGCCCCGACGCGGATCGCCCCGTTTACTGCCCGCCTTCGAAGCACCTCTGCAACCATGGCGCAGGTGAGGGTGGCGACGCCGACCACGGAGAGAACGAGGGCGAAGGCGACGAATCCGAGGAGGGTGAAGAAGGCCTGCTCTGGACGTTCCTCCTTGGGTTTGGTTTGGGCTTGGCGGCGTTGCTGACGCCGTGCGTCTTCCCCATGATTCCCATGACCGTGAGCTTTTTCACAAAGCAGTCCAAAACACGCGCCGAAGGCATCCGAAACGCACTCATCTACGGCACCTTCATCATCTTCATCTACACCGGATTGGGCTTGGCGCTGACGGCGTTTTTCGGGGTAGACGTTCTGAACGTCATCTCCACGGACCCCATCTTCAACGTGTTCCTGTTTGCCTTGTTGTTGGTGTTTGGTGCCAGTTTCCTGGGGGCGTTTGAAATCCAATTGCCTTCAAGCTGGGCCAACAAAGCGGACCAAGCTTCGGACCGCGGGGGCATCGTCGGCATCTTCTTCATGGCCGCCACGTTGGCCATTGTGTCGTTCTCATGCACAGGTCCTTTGGTCGGATCCGCACTGGCTGGGGCGGCCACGGGTTCCTTCGCGGCGCCCACCGCAGTGATGCTTGGTTTTTCCTCAGCGTTGGCTTTGCCATTTGGGCTGTTCAGCGCATTCCCAGGTTGGCTTAACAGCTTGCCCCAAAGTGGAGGCTGGCTGAACAGCGTCAAGGTCGTGTTGGGCTTGTTGGAAATCGGGTTTGCCTTCAAGTTCCTGAGCAACGCCGACCTCGTGCTTCAGCTTGGGTTGTTGCAGCGAGAGCTGTTCATCGCCATTTGGATTGCAGTGAGTTTGGCCATCGCCTTTTACCTGTTTGGGTGGTTCACGCTTCCACACGACAGCAAGCTCGAGCGCATCGGGGTGTTCCGCTTCTCGCTCGGGTTGGTCTTTATGATGTTGGCCATATACCTGACTCCTGGGATGTGGGGCGCCCCCGTGAACCTCATCAGTGGATTCCCCCCTCCGACATTCTACAGCGAATGGAACCACGGTGGCGGCTCAGGTGACTCGGGAGGCCACGGTGGACACGTGGAGGCGCGCTTCGACGATTACGAGGAAGGTTTGTCCGCAGCCCAAGCCGAGGGCAAACCCATGCTATTGGACTTCACAGGATGGGCCTGCGTCAACTGCCGGAAGATGGAAGAACAGGTGTGGTCCGACGCCGAAGTGGCCGCCAAATTGACAGAGGATGTGGTCCTTGTGTCGCTTTATGTGGACGACCGCACGGCCCTTCCCGAGGACGAGCATCGCGTGGAGCAATACGGGGGCAAAGACTTTCGCATCAAGACCATTGGCAACAAATGGTCCTACCTGCAAGCCTCGCGGTTCAACCGGAACGCCCAGCCATTCTACGTCATGATTGACCACGACGGCAACCACATTGGCGGAAGTGCCGGCTACGATCCCGACGCCGAACTTTTTTTGGAATTCCTCGACGAAGGCCTGGCTGAATTCAACCGTTGATTTCGCCTCGACGACGGCAAAGTCAAGGGGCCTTGGCCCCATGATGCAGCCGACGTTCGCGGCATGAAAAACCCATCCATGACACGCATCCTTTCCCATTTCGAAGAAAGCGCACGCCTCGCCAACGACTTGTTGGGCGACGCGGCGTTCTTGGACTCGATGGAGAAAGGGGCTGCTGTGTTGATCGACGCTTTGCGTCAAGACGCCAAGATTTTGTCTTGTGGAAACGGCGGCTCCATGTGCGACGCCATGCACTTCGCCGAAGAATTGAGTGGCCGTTACCGCGACGACCGACCACCCTTGGCCGCGCTCGCCTTGTCGGACGTGACGGCCATGACTTGCGTGGGCAACGACTACGGGTTTGACCAGGTGTTCGCCCGCCAAGTCAACGCGTTGGGGCACCCCGGAGATGTGCTGCTCGCCATAAGCACAAGCGGAAATTCTGGCAACATCCTGGAAGCCTGTCGCGCAGCCAAAGCTGCGGGCATGCAAGTGGTGTCCCTGACGGGAAACGGTGGGGGCGCACTCCGTACGATGTCTGACGTGGACGTCTGTGTTCCTTGGTCTGGCTACGCCGACCGCATCCAGGAAGTGCACATCCGCTGCATCCACAGCTGGATCGACGCCATTGAACAAGCCTTGACACAAGGCTGAGTCGCTCATGCTGATTCGTACATGGGGTTTCGTCGCCACGAAGCCTCAACGCCCATGGGTCGCCGTGGAGATTCGCGCTGAGCGTGGAGCCTTGATGCGGACCTCTGGGTTGCCTGCCGGCGCGGCACAAGAAAGCATGGCTAGACTCCGTGCCGCCCTGGCCCATGTCGGACTGCGCCATTCCACCCATGCATTGACCCTGCACGTGCATCCGACCTGCACGAAAGACGACGTGCCCCACCTCGACCTGGCGTTTGCCGCAGCGCTGCTCAAGATCGGCGGGCGCCTTCAAGCACAAGATCTCCAGCACACCGCCCATGCCGGAGCGTTGACCCTTTCAGGCGACATCCAAGACCCGACACTCGGGCCTGCGACAGTTCTGTCAATGTGCCGTGCTTCCGTTCCTCCCGAAGTCCAACGTATTGTCCACGCTCCTGGTGGTGATGCACTTCTCCCCGAGAACCACAGCCTTCAGCAGGGATGGGAAATCTCGAACCTCCTCGCGTTGGTGAACTCAAAGCCCTCTTGGCGAAACTTGCATGCTGCTCCATTTCCCAAGCTTGGGCGCGTCTCTGCCAACCATCCTAAACTGCATTGGGAGGAAATCCAAGGTGAAGGCCACGCCAAAAGCTGGCTTGCAATTGCAGCCAAACACCGCCTGCCTGTTCTGATGTCGGGGCCTCCTGGCCGGGGCAAAACCAGCCTGGCCAAGACGTGCTCTGCGTTGCGCGCACAAAGCCTGCACACCTCAGATGTGCCGTGGGTCGCACCACACCCCGCAGGTGGCGTGGCCGGGTTGGTGGGGGCTTGGCGACAGGGGGCGCCGCAGCCTGGCGCTTGGGCGCAAGCCGATGGAGGCGTGCTCTTCCTGGACGAGTTTTCCGAGTGGCCCAGGCCAGCCCGTGAGTCGTTGCGTCATGTCATGGAGACCGACCGCCTGGAACTGCATCGGGCAGAAGGCTCTGCTGTTTGGACATCCAAGCCATGGATTGTGGCCGCCACCAACCCCTGCACTTGCGGACGAGGCCACGAACAATGCTTGTGCTCGCCGGCAGAAAGAAAACTGCACCGCAAAAAATGCTCGGCGCCGCTGCTCGAGCGCTTCTCCGTTCAACTCGAAGTCGGGAACGATCCGTCGACTTGCCCCAAACCGTGGGACGAGGTTCTCGCTTGGCTGACACGACCTGTCCCCACCGAAGGGGTCCTCTGGGAAGACGCTGCGCGTGAGGGTTGGTTGAACAGCGACATCCACCGTCAAGCCAGTCTGCGTGTCAGGGCTTCGACGGGGCGTTTGGCGGAGGCGCACGCCGATTGGCGTGAAGGGGGAAAGGTGACATCAGAAGATGTGAGGGCGGCGGTGGACGTCACTTGGATGACACGCGAGGGATGGTAATTTGCACCCATGGCCACCATCCTCACAGTCCGCGGGCACGCCCCAGTTCTTCATGACACCGCCTGGCTTGCGCCAAACGCCACCGTGGTCGGCGAGGTTACCCTTGGGCGAGACAGCACGATATGGTTCCAAGCAGTGCTGCGGGGAGATGTTGCACCCATCCACGTCGGGGAACGTGTCAACATCCAGGACGGAGTGGTCGTGCATGGAACGTTTGGTCAAAGTGAAACGAGGCTTGAGAACAACGTGAGCCTCGGACACAACGCCATCGTACACGGGGCGTGCGTCAAGGAGGGCGCGCTCATTGGAATGGGGGCGACGGTGATGGACCATGCAGTGGTGGGCAAACACGCTGTAGTCGCGGCCGGTGCAGTCGTCTTGGCGGGGACCCAGATTGGGGATGGTGAAATGTGGGCAGGGGTTCCTGCCAAATGCAAAGGCCAAGTAAGCGAAGAGATGCGCGCCCATTTGGCGAAAACCTCCGCGCGATACGTCGAGTACGCCGGCTGGTTCAAGGGGTCGTCCACCCCACCTCCTGAAGGTTGAGATCCGACTGCATGATGTGCTTGGCACCTTGAGCGAACGACCCGGTCCAGTCTGTCACCTCAAATTGATGATGACCATGACCGACGACGCCAGGCGACGCCAGGCCAATCTGCTCCAAGGCTTGGATCACGGCGTCCGCCACAATGGCCGGACCATCCACCACGGTCAAAGGCTCCTTCAACACCTCCATGATTTGCGCCATCGCCAACGGGTAATGGGTGCAAGCCAAAATCAAGGCCTGGGTCCCTGCTGTCCATTGATCTTCAAAATAGGCATTCACCACGGCTCTGGAAATCGTGCCGTCGTGAAATCCTTCTTCAATGGCGCTGGCCAACAACGGGGTGGCCCGCACTTTCGTGGTCACGTCTGCCTCGGCCAATTTGGACTGGTACACCCCGCTGTCGACGGTTGCCCGGGTTCCCACCAGGGCAACTTCCTGCCCGCGATGGTGCGCCGCAACCCAGTTCACCACGGGCTGCACGACGTCAATCACGGGAACATGAGCGCCCATCGCTTCCCTTACTGTTTCCAAAGCGTTGCTGGACGCTGAGTTGCACGCCACCACAACGGCCTTGCATCCGGCGTTCACAAACCTCTGGGTTATGCCCGCGGCGTACTCCCTCAAGCTGTCGACACTTTTGTCTCCATACGGCATGTGAGCTGTGTCGCCCACATAGTACAACGACTCCCGAGGGAGCCGTTCCACCAGGGCTTTGGCGACGGTCAAGCCGCCAATGCCCGAATCAAAAATGCCGATGGGTGCGTTCACATGCCCAGTTTGGTCTTCACCAAGTCGGTCACATCGTCCCCTCCGTTGTACAAGGTCACGCCTGTGCTTGTGTCGAAGATGTACATGTAACCGTGCTCCTTGCCCACGGCGTCGATGGCCTCACGGACGCGTTCAATCATGGGGGCGAGCAAGTTTTGCTCCATTTGAGCAAGGTCGTTTTGGATGGTCATCCCAAACTCCTGCAAACCCGCATCCAACTGCTGAAGCTCACGCTCCTTCTGCTGACGGATGGCGTCGGGCCAGGTTGGGGCCTTCGCTTGGTAGTCGGCGAACTTGGTTTCAAGTTCTCCCTGCATGCGGGTCACTTCCGACTCGTACTCGGCGGCCGCAGCCTCAATTGAAGTTTGGGCCTCGGCACGCTCAGGCAGCGTCATCAAAATCTCTTGGGCATCCAAGTGACCCAGTTTTTGGGCGATTGCGTCGGTCAAGCCTGCCACGGCCAACACGGCCAAAAGAATTAGGTTTTTCATGGGGTTCAGTTTCGGAGAGTGAAGGTCGCTCAAGGCCATCTGGTTCAATGTCAATGTGCGTTAAGGAAAGGGATATTGTTCAATTCTTGCTGCCTGGTCGTCCCACAGTGCCCCCGGCCCCCCGCGTGGCGCTGTTGACACGGTCGCGGGCGCTGTTTTTGGCCCCGTTGAGCGCATCTCGCCCGCGGTCTTGCAAGCTTCCACCTTTGCCTCCGTCGCCGCCCTTGCCCCCTTTGTCGCCTTCAGGGGTGATGGTCTCTCCGGGGACGTAGCCGAGCTTCTTGATGAGGCGGTCCGAGATGTCGTATTTGGGGTTGGTGTAGAGCATGTTGCTCTGGTTGCTCTTGTCAAAGATGACCATGTATCCGCTGCCGGAAGCAATGTCCTTCAACGACTCGAAAATCTGCTGTTGCACCGGTTCGATGAGCTCTTGGCGCTTTTGGAAAAGTTCACCGTCCACACCAAACTTCTGCTTCTGCATCTCCTTGGCATCAGCGCGCTTATTGGCGATTTCATCTTCACGTTTCACGCGCATTTCCGCGGTAAGCAGAACACGTTCCGCCCGATACGCAACCTCCAATCGGTCGGCCGCTTCGAGTTTCGATTCAATGTCAGCTTGCCATTCAATGGCGAAGTTGTTGAGTTCGGTTTGGGCTGCAGCGTACTCCGGCATGTGCAGCAACACATACTCTGAATCGATGTACGCGAACTTCTGCGCGGCCACGTCGAAGGACAAGGCCATCGAAGCCAACAAGGCCATGCCCAACAGGGCTTGACGGAAGGGCTTGGAAGGGGACTTAATCATGTCTCTGATGTTCTGAATTGGCACAGGGTTAAAGTTCACCCATGTTCATGCCGATGGAGAAGTGGAATTGAGCGCGGTCCATGTTGGGAACCGACTCGAGGTCGTCGAGCCGCCACCCATAATCCAGGCCGAGTAATCCAAACATCGGCAGGAAGATGCGCATGCCAACCCCTGCGGAACGGTACACTTGGAATGGATTGAACGCCCGTGGGTCCTCCCAAGTATTTCCGCCCTCCAAAAAGGCAAGGGTGTAAATCGTCGCACTCGGGTTGGTGCTCAGCGGATAGCGCAATTCAGCGCTGTATTTCGCCACCACCGGGGCGCCGGTATTCCGGTCGGGGGCGGTCAAACTCAAGTCGTCGTACCCGCGCAAATTCAAGATCTCACGGCCATCGAGCACGAACCCACTCAAAAACACCCCGCCGAGGTAGAACCGCTCGAAAGGGCTCAAGCCCGCCCGGCGGTTGTATTGACCGATCAAGCCCACACCCGCGGCGGTGCGCAGGACCAAGGTCTTGGGATTCTCGCCCCCCGATTGGGTGAGCGGGGTGTACCATTCCGCCTTGACTTTCCACTTGTGGTATTCTACCCAGCGGTAGCGGGTTTGGTCGTCCACAGGGGATCCGTCGGCGTTCTCGTAGTAGTCCAGGGGTCGGAAAGCGCTGTACGGCGGCGTGGCCTTGACGCTGACCTCGACGTTGGATCCCCATGTGGGGAAGATGGGATCGCTCACAGAATTTCGGCCCAACACGGCGGTGAGTGCCAGGTTGTTGGCGCGGCCGTTGGAAAAGCTGAAGAACGACCCGAAATCATTGAGATTGAAGTGTTGGTAAGACAGCGAGGATTGGAACACGAACCAGTCGTCGGGCTTCTTCCAACGCTGGCCCAGTCCAATTTGGGCCCCCGTGATTTCCAGCGATGTACGGCCCTCGTTGATTTGGTCCTCGATCATCTTGGGCTGTCCGTTGCTCTGAATCGATCGCCACACACTAAAGCTGAGCGAGTTGGGTTTCTTCCCCCCCAGCCAAGGCTCGGTGAAACTGAAGTTGTAGCTCTGGAAGAAGAGGCCGTTGGATTGGGCCCGAAGCGACACGCGCTGGCCGTCCCCCGTGGGGATGGGCCGCCAGGTGCCTTTTTTGAACATCTTAGACGCCGCGAAATTGGTGAAGCTGATGCCGAGGGTGCCGACGACGCGGCCTCCACCCCAGCCGCCGCTGAGCTCGATTTGGTCCGAGGGTTTCTCTTCGACAGTGTACTCGATGTCCACTGTGCCGTCCTCTGGATGCTGAATGGGATTCACCCCAAAGGCTTCGGGGTTGAAATAGCCAAGTTGCGAGAGCTCACGCTGGGTACGGATGATGTCCGTCCGGCTGAACAAATCTCCAGGTCGCGTGCGAATCTCGCGGTACACCACGTGGTCGTTCGTCTTGGAATTGCCTTGCACCAGCACCCGCCCAATGCGGAATTGCTGGCCCTCCATCATGCGCACTTCGATGTCGATGGTGTCGCCAACCACGCGCCTTTCGATGGGTCTCGCTTGGAATGTCAAGTACCCGTCGTCTTGGTACAAGGAGCTCAAATCAAGCCCCTTGGGGTCCATGAACACACGCGTTTCAAGCCGTTCCAAACTGAACACCTCTCCACGTTGAATGTCCAGCAAGCTGTCCAATTGGGTGGTGCGGTATTTTGTGTTGCCCGTGAAGGTGATGTCGCCGAAGTAGAACGGATTGCCTTCCTCGACGTACACGTCCAGGTTGACCTGCCCCTGGTCGTCACGACTCAAAGTGTCGCCCAAAATGCGGGCGTTTCGATACCCTTGCCCGTGGTAGTGGTTGATCACCCCTTGCAAATCAGATTGGAAAGAGCTCTCGAGGAATTTCGAGGGCTTGTAAAACCGCCACCACTTGCGGGCTTTGGTCTCTTTCATTTTGCGGGCCAACACCTCCGCGTCCATCGCCTCCACGCCATGGAAGACGATTTCATTCACCTTGACCTTCTCGCCTTTGTCAATGTCGATTCGAAGCTTCGCTCCGTTGGCAAACAGCGAGTCAGACTGCTGATCCATGCTGATGTCCACGTTCAAAAAGCCCTTGTCCACGTAATGATCTCGAATGCGTTTGGTGGCCACCGCCAAAACGTTGTCGTCGAGGATTCGCCCCGTCAACAAGTCGATCTTGCCCTTCACCGTCTCTTGCTCCGAGCGGTTGACCCCGGCGATGCTGTACCTGGTCAAGCGCGGGAGTTCTTGGACCCGAATGACGAGGTAGACGTCGCGGTCGCGCACTTCGGCCACCTCGATTTGAATGTCGGAGAACAAATCCTGGGCCCACAGCCCCGTGACTGCACGGCGAATGTCGTCGCCTGGAATTTCAACCTCCTGCCCCACCTGAAGTGAACTGAAGAGTTTGATGGCTTGGGCATCCGTGTATTCGGCCCCAAGGACCGTCAAGCCCGCAATTTTGTAGGTGCTTGTCAGCTTCAGGTCAATGAGGTCCTCTTGCCCATGCACCAGACCGGGCGCCAACGCTGCTGTGGCCATGCAACACACGCAAGAGATGCGCATCACCCACATTCTCACACAATCCATCACGTCTGGGGCAAATTGGGAACGGCGCCAAAGCGGCGTTCGCGGTTCTGAAAATCTCGAATGGCCTCGAAGAAATGCTCTCTTCGGAAATCCGGCCAAAGCACCGAGGTGAAGTGGAACTCGGCATAGGCCAATTGCCACAGCATGAAGTTGCTGATGCGGTGTTCGCCTGAAGTACGAATCATCAGCTCAGGGTCTGGCAAATCAGCAGTCTGAAGGTATTTGTCGATGGTGCTTGGCAGGACGTCCTCCTGCTTCAAGCCGTCCTGCATCATGCCGCGGATGGCCTCGACCATCTCCCATTTGGCGCTGTAACTCAACGCCAAAATCAAATCCAAATGAACTTCGCCGATGAAGTCTTCTCGGGCGCGGGTCAATTCATTTTGGCACGCCTCCGGCAAAGACGAAACATCGCCAATGGTCCGCAACCGAACGCCTTTGCTGGCCAATTCTCGGGTCTCGCGAACCAGAGATTGCACCAGCAAATCCATGAGCGCATCCACCTCCTCTTTGGGCCGATTCCAATTCTCCGTGCTGAATGCATACAGCGTCAGGTGCCGAACCCCGCACTCCCGGGCAGCTTCCACCGTAGCCCGCACAGATTCCACGCCATGTGCGTGCCCAAAAACCCTTGCTTCCCCACGGCGCTTGGCCCATCGACCGTTGCCATCCATGATGACGGCCACATGCTCGGGCACGCAGTTTGGGTCGATCCCGGCCGCCCTGAGCACGCGCTCTCGTGCTTTGTCCGAATGTGCGTGAGAGGTCGTCATTGCTCCCAGCAAGTTGTGGCTTTTTTGCTCACGCGAAAACCCAAAGAGACCAAAAAATACCCGTAACGATCGGGCCGTCCGGGGTCGCCACGTTGGAGGCCGGCAATGGATTGTCCCACCGCCAATTCTCTTTCCTCAGCGCGGTCGGCGAATTCAACTGCCGTTTGGCCGCGCGCCTCGCGCAACAGAGATGGGTTCATGAACACCGTGCTGACGTCGTCGAGGTAATCCGTCCACACTTTCCGCGCCCCCCACTCCAATTGGAGCGACATGGCCTCACCCAAGGTGCCCTTGATGCCGATGCCGTAAGGCACCGCAACGCCCCAATTCAAATAGTTCTCAACCTCCTCAAACCACCCTTGGCCCTCGGTGCCAAGCGGCTGCAAGGGTTGCCAATTGCCCAGGCGGTCTTGCGCTTCGGGGTCGTGGGTGTACACGGCGATGCCTGCAAAAAGAAAGGGCACCAGCCGTTGGATGGGACGGCCCACCACGTGGTCCCGATAGTTCAACTCACCCAACAAAGCATACTCGCGCAGGTCGTTTCGGAAATGCAAATTCCGCTCTTGCTGCCACGCATTGGGGTGGTCCGCATCCCACATCTCAATCATGCCCCGCAGGTATTGCCCGCGCAAGGAAAATCGGCTGTTGAGGTTGTGCCTGTAGAACGCCCCCTGGGACACGTGGGACATGCCCCGGAACATGTTCGTTGGGTTCAAATCGCCGGTGTACCAAGCGGATCCCAATTGAAACGCAATTTCCTTGCTCGCGCCCCGACGGCTGAATTGAGCGGCCACATCGAAGCCGAGGACCATGAGGGCCAGGGCCATGCAGGCGCGCAGGGCGAAATGCGGTGTGAAAGGGCGGTTGTGCATCGTGAGGTACAACGCTCGAAAGTACGGGGGATTGCCCTGAATTCAGCGCTCCCGTGGGTCGAGTCCCCAATGCATTTTTTGTCGAACCGTGGAAAAAAAGTTTTGATGTTCCAGGTTGATCAACGTGATGCTGAAGCCAGCGCGGCGGATGCGCACTTCTTGCTTGGGGTCCAAGGGGAAGGAACGGCTGTCCAAGCTGAGCAAAAATTGGGCGTCGCGACCATCGGCCATCAAGGTGATTTCCTGGTCCAAAGGCACGACGAGCGGTCGGTCGTTCAAGTTGTGTGGAGCCACAGGAGTGACGATGGCCACGTCAGCACTGGGGTGCACAATTGGGCCTCCTGCGCTCAGCGAGTAGGCTGTCGACCCCGTGGGCGTGCTGACAAGCAGTCCGTCTGCCCAATAGGTATTCACAAAGTTGTCGCCCTGGTGGACGTCGACGACCACCATGCTTGCGGTGTCTCGTTTGTGGATCGCCACCTCGTTCAGGGCGAAGGGAAACTCCCCCAATGGAAGGGGATGGCCATCGACGTGGACCTCCAACAGGGCGCGTTCCTCGGTCCAGGTCGTCCCGGCGACCAAGGCGTCCATGGCCAGGTCAAACTCTTCCATCGACACGTTGCTCAGGAACCCAAGTCTGCCTGTGTTGACGCCCAAGATGGGCACCGTCCCTTGCCGCACGAGCGTGGCCGCTTCGAGCACCGTGCCGTCTCCCCCAAAGGCGAGCATCAACTTGGTGCCCTCGGGCACCTCCCCGTCGAACGCCCGAAACACCTCGGGCACGGTCATGTGGTCGTTCAACTCAGACAAGTATGCCTGGCTGATCCACGGCGACGCATCCAGGTGAAGAACACGTTGAAACGCTTCCCTCAGCGCTTCAGCGTCGCTGGGCGACACCGCTTTTCCAAATATGGCAATCCGCATGGCTTGTGGGTTCAGGGTTCGAGGTAGCGCATGAACGCGTCGAAACGCGCCCGCATTTCATCTTCCACCTCGGGGGCGTTGTGGAAGCTTTGGACCGTGTACTCGTGCCGCTGAAGCATGGCCAGCAGCGACTCGATCTCCTCCGTGTTCACCTTGAAGGTGACCTCCATTCGTTCGCTGTCTTCCACCGCGGCGACGTTGAAACTTGTCACCTGAGCGCCGTCTGCCTCCACCAAGCGCACCAATTCTGCCGGGCTCAAATCCTTGGGCAAGACCTCCAAGACAATGGTGCTCCCGGGGAAACCCCAGCCGGCGCGTTTGGCCAAAAACCGCATGACAGACGACCGGTCCACCGCACCGCGGTACAACCCGCGATGCACCACGGGCAACACGTCCACATCAGACCAGCCCATGCGGGCCACCACGTCGTACAAGTGCAAGTCCATGCCGATGGAATCCTGGTCCAGACGGGCCTCGGCGATCAACGCCATGTCGTCCATTTCCAAGAGCTCTGCCTCCGACACGGTTCCTTTGAACACATCCTCTTCCACCACGGGCAAATGCATGACTTTGCATTCGTCCATGACCGTCAAAGCCCGGGACACCGGGTCGGTCAGTGCAAGGACCGGCAGGTCCATCGTGAGGATTCTCTGGGCGCGCATGGCGTACTTTCGCGGAGCATAACAAAGGTAAGGATGACAAGGCTCAGCGTCAACGTAAACAAGATTGCCACCCTGCGCAACGCACGGGGTGGAACCCAACCAAATGTGGTGGCCGCCGCCGTGCGCATCCAGCAGTTTGGGGCCCAAGGCATCACAGTGCATCCCCGTCCCGACGGCAGGCACATCACCTACGCCGACGTTCGTGCCCTGAAACCTGCGGTGCACACCGAATTCAACATCGAAGGGTACCCGTCCGACGATTTCGTGGCCCTCGTGTGTGAGGTCCAACCCGCCCAAGTCACTCTGGTTCCCGACGCACCAGACGTGTTGACCAGCAACGCCGGTTGGCAGGTGACGGATCATGCAAGTAAGCTGCGAGACGTCCTGGCCACGTTCAAGGGCCGAGGCATTCGAACCAGCCTGTTCATCGAGACGAACCAGGCCCAAATCGAAGCCGCTGCCGCCGTGGGCGCCGACCGCATTGAGTTGTACACCGAGTCTTACGCTGTGCAACACCGCGACGTAGGCGCCAAAGCTGCAGCTCCCTTTGCCGAGGCGGCACGTTGGGCCCACCAAGCGGGGCTGGGTGTCAACGCTGGTCATGACTTGAATCTGGACAACCTCGCGGACTTCGGTCACGAAGTGCCCCACCTGGATGAGGTCAGCATTGGCCACGCCTTGATCGCCGACGCCTTGTACCTAGGCCTGTCCAATGCCGTGGCGCAATACCGCGCATGTCTAGGCTGACGCTTCACGCCAGGCATTTGTCCTGCCATCAAGGGGGCGCTCCGCACCTCATCATTCTCCACGGGTTGCTGGGGAGCAGCGACAATTGGCAAACCCTCGGCAAACGCTACGCCACCCACCATCAAGTGTGGATGCTCGATGCACGAAACCATGGCCGCAGTCCGCATGCGCCGAGCCACTCCTACCCAGAGATGGCCGAGGACGTTGTCCGGTTCATGGATGCCCAAGGAATTGACAAAGCCTCGTTTGTGGGACACAGCATGGGCGGAAAAACCGTGCTGATGCTGTCCCAACATCATCCCGATCGTATGGAGCGTATGGTCGTGGCAGACATCGCTTCCCGGGCGTACACACCACACCACGGACCCATCTTTGACGCGCTGATGGGCACCCACCCCGGCACGGCCACCTCGCGCGATGAGGTTCAAGCGCAATTGATCCATGCCTTGGGCCAGGACCCTGTGCTTGTGCCCTTTTTGATGAAGGGATTGCATCGCCACAAAGAAGGTGGGTTCGCGTGGCGCTTCAATGTGCCCGTGCTGCGAGATGCACTGGAAAATGTTGTCGACGAGGTGAACTTGAGCATAAACACGCTGCCCACCTTGTTCATCCGAGGCGGCGAAAGCCCTTACGTGTCGGACGACGACCTGGACCATATGGCAGACCACTTCGTGCACATGGACGACCACATCATCGAAGGCGTGGGCCACTGGCTGCACGCCCAATCGCCAGACGAGTTTTACGAGGTCACTGCCGAGTTCTTGACGTAGGCGCGGCGGAGGGGCGCAGGCTTTTGCCCGTGGTCATGAACCCTCCGCGGGCTTTGGCGCCTTTGCGCTTGGCTTTTTGTTCTTCCTCGGGCAATCCAATGAACGCCTTGCACGCCTCACTGCACGTTTGCTTGAGGGCGTCCCCACACGATTGGCACTGAATCATCAAGACGTTGCACATGGGATTGGCGCAGTTGACGTGCTCGTCGCAAGACGTCCCGCAAGTGTGACATTGGGCGATCACGTCATTGGTAATGCGCTCGGCCAAGCGTTCGTCAAAGACGAAGTTCTTGCCCACGAACTTGTTGCGAATTCCGGATTCTTTGGCTTGCCGGGTGTATTCGATGATGCCTCCCTCCAGCTGGTGAACGTTGGGAAATCCCTTGTGCTTGAGGTAAGCGCTGGCCTTCTCACACCGAATGCCGCCCGTGCAGTACATCACGATGTTGGCGTCTTTCTTCTCCTGCAACATGTCCTCCACCAAGGCGATTTCCTCCCTGAAGGTGTTCACGTCAGGACAAATGGCGCCTTCGAAATGTCCCACCTCGCTCTCGTAGGCATTGCGCATGTCGATAAGGACCGTGTCCTCTCGGTCGGTCAAGGCGTTGAATTGATCCGCCTTGAGGTGCTCTCCGCAATCGGTCACGTCGAACATGTCGTCGCTCAATCCGTCGGCCACAATTTTCTCCTTCACCCGAACGATCAGCTTGAAAAAACTCTTGCCCTGCTCCACCGCCACATTCAACCTCAGGTTGGGCAGCCAACCCAGGCTGTCCAGGTGGGCCTTCAAGGCATCGAAACGGTCCGTCGGCACGGAAATCTGAGCGTTGATCCCTTCGCTTGCCACATAGGTTCTGCCCAACACCCCCAACTGTTCCCACGCCGCGTACAATTCGTTCCTTGTCAGGGTTGGGTTTTCCAAGTGTACGTACTTGTAAAAGCTAAGGGTGGTGCGAGACGCGTTGTCTTCCGCCATTCGGGCTCTCAGCACCCTGTGGTCTTCTTTGTTGTGCCTGCGTTCCATTCCGTGGCAAAGGTACGTCACGCCCCAACCCACTGACTTGACGCCGCATTTTGGATTTCTTGACATGAACGTGACCCGTCCTTCAGCCCGCTCAGCCCACATTTGCCCATCACCACCACATCAATGACATGTTGGACTTTTGCAAAACTGTGCTGACCCGCGTCAGCTTCGACCGACGACTCTTCGCCAAAGAGTTGAAGAAGAGCTTCAAGTGGCTCTCCAGGGAAGACGCCGAAACCCTTCGACAATGGGCCATGGTTCAGTACCACCACAAGTACGCCCAACTCATCGCGTCCTCCTTCGCCGCCGCCCAGGTCATGTGACCAGGGTCGCACGCGGGATGCAACCACTTCGCGTATTTTCGTGTTGTTCCTGAAAATCCCGCAACATGAAATCCCTTTTCTCCCTTTGCTTGTTTGCGCTCTCGGCGATGGCCTTGGGGCAACAAAATGTCCTCTTTCTCGAGCTCAGCGCAGATGGCGCAGGAGACGAAGCAGTTGTCCTTGTGGACATTGCCACCGAGCCAGCACTGAGCGACACACCCATGACCGTCACCTTGGTGGGCGACGACGAAGTCACCTTGACCATCGCCCTGCCCGATGGAACCATGCAAGGAGTGGTCACGGCGTCTACGACGGACTGTGCTGGCAACTTCATTGAAGAAGAAGCCTTTATGATGTTGTCCAACGACATCGACACCGCGGGTGTCTTCATTCTTGAAGCTGACATCGAGCTCCCCTATTGCGAGGAAGAGGAAGACGACGAGGACGACGAGGAGGACGGCTTCGACGAGTTTGAGGACCTTGATTTGGACGAACTGACCGCGTACCTCGACAGCCTCTGCGGCGACACCATGGGCAACGACCCCTGGATGTACTGTGGCCTTCTTGAAAGCTTGAACGCCTGCTTGGACGGCGACGAAGCCGCTTGTGAAGAGCTTGCTGAATGGCTCGAATTCGTCGATGGCCCCTGGAACGAGGGGGAGGACGAGGATGAAGAGGACGAAGACGAAGGCGACTGTGAAGCCGACTTCGTGGTGGTGCAGGCGTTTGATGCCGACAGCAACGCCATCGCCAACGAGCTGTTTGTCTTCGTGTTCGGATTTAACGAAGACAACGACGTGTTCTGGAGCTTTGGAGACGAGGGCTCCAGCACTGATCCTTTCCCAACATGGGAGTACGACACCAACGGACCTTACGAATTGTGTCTGACTGTGGGCAACGAGGAGGAGGATTGCTCAGACACCTACTGCTTCACCTTGAGCTTGGACTCGTTGGGGTGGCTTGGAGGCATCCAAGATGGCTTCTCCATCAACGTCCTCGACGGAGATCAGGGCACTGTGGCAGGTGTGAACGGGCTTGACCTGAATCAAGAAACGCTGACCCTGTTCCCCAACCCTTCCATTGGGGGCACTGCCCAACTTCAATGGCACGCCTCGAATGCGGGACAAGCCAATGTGGAGGTGTTCGATTTGACGGGGCGCCAGCTCACGAACGACCAAATCAACCTGACGCAAGGCACCCAACTCATCGCCCTCGAAGTGAACGCCAAGCCAGGCATTCACTTGGTCCAAATCACACAAGGTGAGGTCAAACGAACCCTGACGTGGTTGGTGAAGTGATCCCCGTTAGGGCAGCCTCAAACGCAATCAAGCCTCTCCTGATCCAGGAGGGGCTTTTTTGTGACCCACTTCGCCAGATTGGAGAAAGGCGATGTTCCGTGTCAATCCTTCCAAGCCTGTGCGCTTGACGGCGCTGTCTTTGAACACCTCCTTGAACACATCCTCGGTCAAGTCCAACCAATCTGCCTTGGTCATGTCCAACAGCCTCGGATGGGGGGAGAACCTTGGTTCCGTCGTGGGAGTGGAGTGTCGATTCCAAGGACACACCTCTTGGCAAATGTCACAACCGAACATCCAGTCCTCCATGTGGCCCTGCACAGGCTCGGGAATGGCGCCGCGCAACTCGATCGTGAAGTAGCTGATGCACTTGCTGCCATCCACCACGTAGGGCTTCACTATCGCGTCGGTTGGGCATGCGTCGATGCATCGCGTGCAGCTGCCACAATGGTCTGTGACAGGCGCGTCGGGTTCGATGTCCACATCCAACAACATCTCGGCCAAGAAGAAGTAACTGCCGCGTTGTTTGTTCAGCAGCAAACTGTTCTTGCCGATCCATCCCAACCCAGACTTCGCCGCCCAAGCACGTTCCATGATGGGGGCCGAATCCACAAACACCCTGCCCGACACGTCACCCCAATCCCGCTTCATCCACTTCAACAGTTCCTTGAGCTTCCACTTCAAGACGAAGTGGTAGTCCTCGCCCAGGGCGTATTGCGCGATGCGTGGCGCTTCAGGGTCGGACGACAGTGTGGGGTTGTGGTAATTGAACAACAAGCTCACCACCGTCTGGGTGCCTGGCAAGAGTTTCCGAGGGTCCAACCGTTTTTCGAAATTCCCCTCCATGTAGGCCATCTCGCCGTGCATGTCCTGTTTCAACCAAGCCTCGAGCCGCGGTGCCTCCTCGTCCAATTTCCGGACTCTTGAAATGCCCACAGATGTGAAGCCCAACTCCTTGGCGTGGTGCTTCAGCCATTGGGCGCGGGTTTGTGCTTGATGCAGGGTCCGGCCCACCGCTCAACCGTTGAAGAGGTCGCCCGACGTGGAGGGCGCCGTGCGCCCAAGGTGTTTGTACGCCTCCGTCGTGGCCTGCCTTCCGCGCGGCGTTCGCACCAACAACCCCTCTTGAATCAGATAGGGCTCGTACACCTCCTCCAGCGTGCCTGCATTCTCCCCAATCGCAGTTGCCAAGGTGCTGGCTCCCACAGGGCCGCCTTTGAACTTGTCGATGATGGCTGACAAAATTCTGTTGTCCATGTCATCCAACCCCTTCTTGTCCACTTGCAGGGCATCCAGGGCATAAGCTGTGACCTCGAGGTTGATGACGCCTGTGCCCTTGACCTGGGCGAAATCCCGGACACGTCGCAACAAAGCGTTGCTGATCCTCGGCGTGCCCCTGGACCGAGAGGCAATCTCATACGCCGCGGCCGGGTCGATCTCAATGTCAAGAATGCCAGACGAGCGCTCCACGATGTCGGTCAACGTCTTGGCGTCGTAGTAATGAAGGCGCAGGTTGATGCCAAACCTCGCCCGCAACGGAGCCGTCAACAGCCCTGACCTTGTCGTCGCCCCCACCAAGGTGAACGGGCTCAATTCAATTTGGACGGTGCGCGCATTGGGGCCAGTGTCGATCACAAGGTCAATGCGATAGTCTTCCATGGCGCTGTAGAGGTACTCTTCCACCACAGGAGACAAGCGGTGAATCTCGTCGATGAACAGCACATCGTTGGGTTCGAGACTTGTGAGCAACCCCGCCAGGTCCCCTGGCTTGTCCAACACAGGTCCAGAAGTGGTGCGGATGGCCACACCCATCTCATTCGCAACGATGTTGGCCAAGGTTGTTTTGCCTAGCCCTGGGGGGCCGTGCAACAGCACATGATCCAAGGCCTCGCCACGCTGCCTGGCCGCTTGTACGAAAACCCGCAAGTTGTCCATGGCCGCACGCTGGCCGGTGAAGTCTTCAAACTGTGCAGGTCTAAGCACACGGTCCAAATCCCCATCTGACGCCTGTTCAGCCTCTCCCCTTACGTCAAAATCATCGTCTTGCGCCATGTGTTTCGAAGTTACCCCATGAACCAAAAAAGCCCCCACCGAAGCAGGGGCTTTTGTCAAGATCTTTCTTGAAAAGGGCCTCAATGGGCCGACTCACCGGCCCTCACGGGCACGGTTTGTGGCACAAAGTCCTCGTCAAAGTCCGGATTGCTGTAGTCGTAGGCCCAACGGTGCACCTCGGGCAAGGCTCCGCGCCAGTTGCCGTGCACGTGCTCTACTGGGGTGGTCCACTCCAAGGTATTCGCCTTCCAAGGGTTCTCCGTTGCCAATTGGCCGCGGAAGATGCTGTAGAAGAAATTCCACAGGAAGGGCAATTGGCCCACAGCACCGATGATGGCAAAAGTCGAAATGATTGGCTGCAGATCCATCACGAAGTCGAGGTATTCGAACGCGCTGTAGTCGTAGTAACGACGTGGCGCTCCTGCCAACCCGACAAAGTGCATGGGGAAGAACACGCCGTACCCCGCCACCAAGGTTGTCCAGAAGTGCAGGTAACCCAGTTTGTTGTTCATCATGCGACCAAACATTTTGGGGAACCAATGGTAGATGCCCGCCAACATGCCAAAGATGGCGCTCATGCCCATCACGATGTGGAAGTGCGCCACCACAAAGTAGGTGTCGTGCACGTTTACGTCCAAGGCAGAGTCAGCCAAAATGATGCCAGTCAACCCGCCCGTCACAAACGTGCTCACCAATCCAATGCTGAAGAGCATGGCGGGGGTAAAGCGAAGGTTGCCTTTCCAAAGGGTGGTGATGTAGTTGAAAGCCTTGACCGCCGACGGGATGGCAATCAACAGCGTGGTGAACACGAACACCGAACCCAAGAAAGGATTCATGCCGGTCACGAACATGTGGTGTCCCCACACGATGAAGCTCAGGAAGCCAATGCCCAAGATGGAGCCAATCATCGCCTTGTACCCGAAGATGGGCTTGCGCGAATTTGTGGCAATCACTTCCGAGCTGATGCCCAAAGCAGGCAACAATACGATGTACACCTCTGGGTGGCCCAAGAACCAAAACAAGTGCTGATAAAGAATGGGGCTTCCTCCGGTCACGTCAAGTGCCTCTCCTCCAATGAAGATGTCACTCAAGTAGAACGCTGTGCCCATGGAGCGATCCATCAACAAGAGCACCACCGCAGACACCAAGACAGGGAACGACAAGACACCCAAAATCGCGGTCGTCAAAAAGGCCCAAATCGTCAATGGCAAGCGAGTCATACTCATGCCTTTGGTGCGCAGGTTGATCACAGTCACGATGTAGTTCAATCCGCCGAGCAAAGAGCTTACGATGAACAGCACCATGGAAATCAACCACAAGGTCATGCCCATGCCCGAGCCTGGCATGGCCTGCGGCAACGCACTCAATGGAGGGTACACGGTCCAACCTCCCGAGGCTGCCCCTCCCTCCACGAACAATGACATAATCATAATGACGCTTGACACTGCAAAGAACCAATAGCTCAACATGTTCATGAAACCCGATGCCATGTCGCGTGCGCCAATTTGGAGTGGAATCAGAAGGTTGCTAAATGTGCCTGACAATCCCCCCGTCAACACGAAAAACACCATGATGGTTCCGTGAATCGTCACGAGCGCCAGGTAGGCATTCCTGTCCAGCACCCCGCCTGGAGCCCATTTTCCCAAGAATGTCTCAAGGATCGCAAAGCTCTCGCCAGGCCAACCCAGTTGAAGGCGGAAGAAAACAGACAGCATCACGGCAATGATGCCCATCACAATGGCAGTCACCAAGAATTGCTTGGAGATCATTTTGTGGTCGTGGCTGAAGATGTACTTCGAAATGAAGCTCTCTTCGTGGTGTGCGTGTCCAGCCATGTTTAGAGTGTTGCAGATTCTTCAGTTTCAATCACAGGCGCTTCAGCGCGGGCGTTGGGGTCCACCGTGTTGGGTTTCTCAGCAATGAACTCCTCTTGAGATTCCAACCAAGCGTTGTACTCCTCCTCAGTTTCCACGACCACCGCCATTTGCATGTTGAAGTGGGCTGCACCGCAAACCTTGTTGCACAACAACACGTAGCTGAAGTCCGGGTCGTCGAGGAT
>MDSV01211307.1_pt1 | contig 37011 bp, 39 predicted proteins | sample 810851 | NCBI WGS metagenome assembly MDSV01 (sample SAMN05326640, study PRJNA326480) | marine metagenome | isolation source: seawater | place: Atlantic Ocean: North East | collected 2012 | reverse complement strand
GTCTTAAGACAAAGTACCATTGGCGCTGAAGGACTTGACTTCCGAGTTCGGAATGGGATCGGGTATTGCCCCTTCGCAATAATCACCAGGCAAAAAGCTTATATTGTTTTTTGAATAAGTTGTAAATAGCCTAATTAGATATATTTTTATTAAATTATGGTGGGCGTGATAAGAATCGAACTTATGGCCTCTACGATGTCAACGTAGCGTTCTACCATTGAACTACACGCCCGTTATGATATATCAAACATTAATTTAATTAATGAACTTCATTAAAAATTTTGATCGTAATTTAAATTTTTTAACTTTTCTTTTTATATTAATACCCTTTTCCTACATCCTCGGAAATCTTGCAACTAATATTCTTGGTCTTTTAATAATTTTAACAAGTATATTTAAATATAAAAAAGAAGTTTTTAGACCCAATGGTAAAATTTTGATATTTTTTGCTCTTTTTTTTTTACTCGTAATCATTTCTACTATAATCGATTACTATCAAAATCCTGAAAGTGCTAGTTTAGAAAAATCCTTTCTGTATCTAAGGTATTTAATTTTATTAATCGCTATATGTCCTGTTATAAAAAATGGAGATCTTAATTTTAAATACTTTTTTTTATCGTGTTTGGCTTGCTCAATATTTTTATCTGTAGATGTAATTTTTCAATCAATCGTTGGGAAAGATTTGTTTGGCTTAACATCTCCTAAAACTCATAATTCAGGTTTTCTAGGCGAAGAATTAATTGCGGGAGGGTATATACAAAAATTTTTATTTTTAGGTTTATTTTCAATACCTTTAATTGCAAAAAAAATTAGTAAGTTTAATTTTTTGATATTTCTTTTTTTATTAATTGGCTTCGCTGGAATAGTTTTATCTGGTAATCGTATGTCAGTAATATTATTTTTTATTTTTATAATTTTTGGAATTTATTTAGTAAGAAAATTTAAATATGAATTTTCTTTAGCACTAATAATTTCTCCTTTAATTTATATTTTAATTTTTAATTTAAATAGCAATATTCAATCTTCTCACAATAGTTTTTTTGTTAATTTAAAAAAATTGCTTCCAGACATCTCTACAGAATTAAAAAGAGAGTATCCAGAGTTGGAGTCAAATAAGGGAAATGTTTTTTATAGACAATATAAATACAAAGAAAAAGTAGGATATGAAATTTTGCCATTTGGAAGTGGCCACACAGTACTTTACGTAACTGCAATTGATACATGGAATGACAATCCAGTTATTGGTTCAGGAATAAGATCATTTAGACATAATTGCAGAAATAAAATGCATTTACCTAACCGAGTTTGTGAAATGCATCCCCATAATTACTATTTGGATATTTTAAATTCTGTGGGAGTGCTTGGGCTTATATTTATATTATCTAGTTTTTATTTTATTTTCAAAAATAGGTTTTTTTTAAAAAAGAAAATAAATGATGGAAAAAATTATTTTATATTTAATTCAGTATTTTTATGTTTATTAATTGAATTTTTTCCCTTTAAAAGCTCTGGTAGTTTTTTTTCAACCGACAACTCTTTTTATATTTTTATTTTATTCGGTTTAATTATAAACCTTAAATATAGTAAGTAATAAAATCTTCTTTGGTTAATAAAATTGTATTTTGTTAACTATATTTTTTGGTAAAAAAATTAAAATTAAAAATTTTAGTTTTTTATAACTAATTGGATATTTTAAAATTTCTAAAAAAGCTTTAAACTTTAAATTTTCTAAAAAATATTTTTTAATTTTAAGTAATTGAACTTGAAGAAAAACACCTTGGAATGAATAACTCTTCATTTTTTTTAAATTTTTATTTAGTTCGATCCAATTTTCGAATTCCTTAACAAACACATCAATTTTTTTTCTAGAAAAATTCGATTCGTGTACCCTGTAATATGCTAAAGGTTGTTGGACGCAATCTACTTGATTTTTTATACTTAAATCAACAAATAAATCAAAGTCACCTATGATTTCATATTTTTTATTAAATATTCTTTTTTTAAAAAATTTCTTTTTAATAACAACGGTTAATATTGGCATTTTATAATGATCCAATAAATTTTGGGTAATTATTCCAGTAGGCAAAATTTGATTTACAAATTTTTTTATTGAATTAGATCTATTTCTTAAAATGTAGCAATTTGAATAAACTAAAGTTAATTTATTATTTTTTTTAAATAATTCCATTTGTTTTTGAATTTTACTTGGAACCCAATAATCATCGACATCTAGAAATGATATGAACTTTCCGGAAGACTTTTTTATTGCAAAATTTCTTGCTTCATAAAGTTTCATATATTTATTAGTTTTAAAATATTTAATCCTTTTGTCTTTGAACGATTTTAAAATTTTCTCACTATTATCTTTCGATTTATTATTACAAAAAATTATCTCTAAATTTTTATAAGTTTGATTTAAAATTGAATTTATTGATTTGGATAGGTACTTTTCACCATTATGACAGTTAACTATAACACTAACTAATGGACCTTTATTTTTTGTCATATGATTTAATAGTTTCTTTTAAACCTTTGTCAAAAGATATTGCCGGTTTCCACAATAAAAATTTTTTAGACTTTATAGTATTTGGATAAGTTTTTAAATTTTCATCTTTTCTTAATTTGATTTTACCAAATTCTGGGTTCCCCCCTTGGCAAATTTTCATTACTTTAAAAATTATTTTTTTGATTTTTAAAGGTTTTCCTGAACCAATATTAATTATTTGTCCTTTTGTTTTTTTATTTTTTATTGCCTTAAAAATTGCTTTAATTAAATCATTTACATGAATGAAATCTCTATATTGGTTACCTGATGAAGTTTGAAATTTTTTGTTTTTCAAACAATTAGTAATAAGTATTGGTAAGAAACGATTTGTATCTTGTTTAGGACCATATGCCTGATACAGTCTTAGAATTGTGCATGGAAATTTATTTTTTTTGTACAAATTAATTAAATGCTTTGTGGCCAAAAGTTTAGCTTTAGCATAAGTAGCTTTGGGACTTCCTAATTTCGATTCTTTTTGAGGAGAACTAATATTTCCGTACTCCCCTCCACTTCCGAGTTGAATAAATGATTCAATTTTTTTTTTTAAAAATATCCCAGCTAAATTTTTACAACCTAAATAGTGACTTTTGTGAGTTTTTATCTTTTCTGTATGATTAACATGCCCGCCCAGATTAACAACAAAATCAAAATTACCATTTATTTTTCTATTTAAAGATTTTTTATTTGTTATGTCACAAATAATATAATTAACTTTTTTTAAAAATCTTTTTTTTTTGGGTTTGTTTAAAGAAATACTCGTAACTCTCCATCCTTTCTTCAGAGAGTTTTTAGCTAAGTGATAACCTATAAAACCAGTTCCACCAACTATAAGGATTTTTTTAATCAATTTTTAACTATCTTTCTTTTTAAAATTTTTTCGAGATAATCCTTGTCTCTCTTAGTATCCATACATTGCCAAAAGGATTTATGTTTAAAGGCAACCAATTGGTTATTTTTTGCTGTTTTTTCTAAAGGATAGCGTTCTAAAATTTCTTTATCATTTCTTATAAGCTTTACAAATTTTTTATTAATGACGAAAAATCCACCATTTATCCAGCTATTAGAAATTCTTTTTTTCTCACTAAAATTTTTTACATTGTTACCTTTTATTTTTAATTCACCAAATCTTGCTGGCGGGTTTACTGCTGTCACAGTTACAATTTTTTTCTTTTTATAATGAAATCTAATTAACTCATTTATATTAATATTAGCTAATCCATCACCGTAGGTAAGCATAAACGTGTTTTCTGGTATTATTTTTGACAACCTCTTTACTCTTCCGCCTGTCATAGTTTTTAGACCTGTATCAAAAAAAGTTATTGAACATCTTTTTTTATTAATTTTATAATTTATTTTAAAACCTTTTTTTATTTTCTTCTTTATTTTTAAATCTAATTTATTTTTTTTAATGAAATATTTTACAATCTCTTCTCCCTTATAACCAAGAGCTATATAAAAATTTTTATAATTATATTTTAAATAAATTTTTATTATATGAATTAAAATTGGTAAGTTATTTATTTTGACTAAAGGTTTTGGAATAGATCTAGTTATATCTCCTAAGCGAGATCCAAAACCTCCGGCTAATATTCCAACTGATATTTTGTTTTTAGACATTTAAGATCCTTATTTATAAAATAATTGCATATTTTTGTCAGTTAATTTTTCAAAAAGAAAATTTTTTATTTTTTGATCAAATTTAAATTTTTTTTTCTTATTATAGATTTTTTCTATTTCCTTAAAAAGGTCTTGTTTATTTTCGATTAATTTAAAATTTTCTTTTTTTATTTTTAAAGAATTTAAATTTACATTGTCACATGGATCAAGAACTAAACATATAAGATAACAACTGTAAGCTAAAGACTCTATTGATCCTCCAGTAGGACCAGAACAAATAGCAGTGTCTGTTTTTTTTAAAAGTTCTGATAAATTTTGATTTGTAATTTTAATTTGATTATTTTGATTATGTGTATCTGATATTGGATACATCGGATGAGGTTTTATAACAACATTGAATTTTTTATTTCTTTTTAAAAAATATTTTACCCAATCTAAAATTACTTTATCCAAATTCTTAATTCCTGACAAAATCACAAGAATTTTTATTTTTCTAGTTTTTTTGTAATTTTTAAATACATCAGTATAGTTAAGTGCTGGACCTAAGATTACTTTTGCTTTTGGAAAAAATTCTTTTTTTAATTTAATGTATGCTTTTCCAATAGATATTATTTTTTTTGGAATAACTTTAGCCCTTTCTTCAAAAGATGTTGGAAAAGTATTCATATACTGTGAGTAGTGTAAAAACCCTTGATAACCAATTATCTCTCTGTTTTTATAAAATTCTCTAAATCCCATGTTCCATCCTTTATCAATAGTTTGATTTTCAAACCAATTAATTACTTTATAAATTTTTATCTTTTTTAACATAAGTTTTTTGACAAAAAGATAATTAATAATCGAAGTTTGCTCAGAGTAACAATTTATATTATTGTTTATTTCGGAATGCAGACAAAGTGATAAATCCCACTCTTTATATTTTTTATAGTTAATTAAAAATTTTTTTTTTCTAAAAGAATGTAGAGCAGAATAAAAGATATCTTTTAAACTTAGGTAATGTTCTTTGAAAACATAATTTTTACCATTTAAATCATTAATAATTTTGAAGACTTTAAAAATGTTTCTTTTAATAACAAACGTTGGAACGAAAAAAACATTTTTTATGTATTTTTTTTCTAAGTAAATATCTAAATTATTGTATAAATTCTTTTTTTTTAAAGTTTTATCTGTTGCAAACAAATCTATCAAAACTATATTTTCTTTTTGTGATTTTAGTTTTAGGTTAATTTTTTTAATAAATAAATTAATATACAAAAAAATTGTTAAATTAAATATAAGGGAATTAAAAAAGTATAAGAAATTTCTATAAAAAAAAAATGTTTTTTTTTCAAATTTAAAATCAATATTAATTTTTTTTTTTGAAGACCATTTTTTAATAATTTCTTTCAAATCATCTGAGTCTAATCTTATAGTTATCTTTTTATATTTTTTTGATAAGTTTTTCAAAGTTTCAAGTATAGAAATATTTTTATGTAAATTTGAATAGTATATATTTCTTGAAGCTGGTATTGAAGACCACCAATCAATACTTTGTTTAAAATTTTTTGATATTTCTCCAATCCAACTTGTATAACTTTTTCTTGAATTTAAATATAATTGAAAATATTCTTCTTTGATATTTTTGGGATATTCATGAGGATTAAGTAAAAGATTCCAATACAAAATATTTTTTTTCATTTTTAATCTGAAAATAAACAAGATTACTTATAAATTTCTCTCCAAATTTTTGCATGGCTTTGTCCCAACAAAGTTCCCTGTGCATTACAACTATTACAAGGATTCAAACTTCTTTTTCCTTTTAATAAAGTTTTTCTATATTTATCAAAAATCTTTCCTTTCCAAATATTGAAAATGCTATCTTGCATCATATTTCCCATTGTCACCCTTCTCTGCCAGTCTTGAGGGCAAAGGAAGACGTCACCGTTCCAATCTATTAAAAACTGATATGAAGGATAAAAACAAGTAGTGTGTATTGAATTGTCAACTTGATTTCCAATTTTAATAGTGCCTGTTCTATTAGTTAATTTAACACCAAAATTATTATCTTTGTCATACCATCTATCTCTCAAAATAATCAGTTCATCTGGAACTTTTGAATCTTTAATTATTTTTTTAAACTTTTTAATTTGTTCAGGACCATCGTACATACTTATAAGAACTCTACTAACATTAGATTTATATAAATTCTTCAACATCTTACTGTTTAAGACATCTCCGTTTGTTACAATTTCTACTGAAGAAACCTCTGAAAGTTTTTTTGTTATGTACAATATTTCTTTATGTAGTAAAGGTTCGCCATAACCACACAAAGCTATTGCTCCGTTGTATTTTATTTTTTTTAAATCTGAGGCCAGTTTATCAATTAATACTTTACTCATTTTTTGGTAAGTATCAGGAGCTATAGCAGGATCAGACTTTGGGCAAAAAGAGCATGATCTGTTACATACGTCTATTAAACTTAATTCTATCCAAGTAGGTAAGGGGATATTCTGATAAAATCTTATATTTTCATTAACAATTAGTGAACGCCTTTTTATATTTTTTTTAATTGTTGTTCTAGGATTCATAATATAAGGCAATTATATATCGTTCAATAGTTGAACAATCAAGCATAATATTGTAAATTTACTATATTAATAGATAACATTATGCAAAATAAATTAATCTTGAATGAAGGTTACGCAAAAATTAATCGTCTATTCACTAGTGCTCAAGGTTCAAATATTTTTATTAAAAAAAAGAAATACCTAGATCTTTCTTTTTGTGCAGGTTCATTATTATTAGGACACAATAACAAAATTTTAAAAAAATCATTAAAAGAAATATTAAATAAAAATATATCCAATTTGGCTGCACCAAATGAACAAGCTAATGAATATTCAAAAATTTTAAATAAAGTTTTTAAATATAGTAAAAGATTTATTTACTGTAATTCAGGAACTGAGGCTGTTACAAAATCTTTAAGAATATGTGGTGCTTTATCTAAAAAAAAATTAATTATAGCTGTCACTGGTAGTTGGCACGGCTCTGTTGACAACCTTCTTTATTCAACTAAAAATGATTTAAAACCTTTTCCGTTATCAGATGGATTGAATATTGATAATTACAAAAAAATAAAATTTATTCCATATAATGATATAAAAAAGTCTGAAAAGATAATTAAAAAATTTAAAAATTCTATAAACTGCATTATTATAGAACCAATACAAGGTTGTCTTCCAACTAAAAAAGCAAAACAGTATTTAATCTTTTTAAGAAAGATTACGAAAAAATATAAAATTAATTTAATTTTTGATGAAATGATAACTGGTTTAAGAACAGAAGGAACTAGCTTACAATCTTATTTTAAGATTTATCCAGACATTTCTGTGTTTGGAAAATGTTTTGGAGGTGGACTTCCAATGGGAATAATAGGAATTTCAAAAAAAATTGATGATCAAATAAAAAGAGGTAATAAAAAAATATTTTTTGGTGGAACATTTTCTGGAAATTCAATTGCAACTTATGTTGGAATGAAAACAACAAAATTCATTTTAAAAAATAAAAAAAGTATTTTTTCAAAATTAGAAAAAAACTCAGATTTTTTTCAAAAAGAGCTAAATAATTTTTTTTTAGATAAAAAAATTAAAGCAAAAGTTTATAGATTTAAATCAATGCTAAGAATTGTTTATAGCAATAAAGATATTACAAATAGAATCCAAAGAGACTTTTTAGAAAAAAAGAATATAAAAAAAATTGAAAAATTAAGAAAATTTCTTTTAAAAAGAAATATTTATTATCCAACTAGTGGGGTAATTTTTTTTTCAACTGCAACTAGTAAAAATGACATAATTAAACTTATTAAATCATTTAAAATTGGATGCCAAAAATTTTTAAGATAAATTTTTAATTTAGTTCTTTTATACTATTATCCTTTAACTCAAAAACTTTATTAAAAATAGTCTGGTCAACTTTCCTGTGGGTAATAAAAACTACTGTTTTTTTTCCTTTAAGCTTACTAAGTGATTTTAGAATATTTGATTCTGTTTCTAAATCTAAAGAACTAGTTGCTTCATCAAAAATTAAAAGGTCGGGATTTCTATATAAAGCTCTTGCAATACCTATTCTTTGTTTTTCACCTCCAGAAACTTTAGCACCATTTTCACCTACTAAAGTTTCAATACCTTTGGGTAGCCTATTTACAAATTGAGCTATATTAGAGTCATCTATTACTTTTTTTACCTTTTCTGTATTAATTTCATTTTCGTAAGAATTTATTGCTATATTTTTTTTTATAGTGTCGTCTAAGAGATAAATTTTTTGTGGAACATAACCAATATTATTTTTCCACATATCAACTTGTTCGTAAGCATTTTTGCCATCAATTAAGAATTTTCCGCTATCGGGTTGTATTAAGCCTGTAAGTAAATCACAAATTGTACTTTTTCCAGCACCTGTTTCTCCTATAATTGCTACAAAATCATTTTTTAAAATTTTAAAATCAACTCCTTCAAGAACTTTTTTTGATCCCTTTGAAAAAGAAAAGCTTACATTAATAAATTCGATGGCTTCTTTTAATGGAAGTCTTTCATTATTATTGATTTTGTTATCTAAAATATTTTTACTTAACAATATATCTTCTGAAAGTACTTTTATTGAAGCCGAAGCAAACTTTATATAATTATAAGCTGTTGAAATTTCATTAAGAGAAGGCACTAACCTTAATGCTGCTATCAAATAAAAACCTAATGTAGCCATAATTTCAGAATTATTAAAGTTATAAAAGGACATGGCCAATATAATTATTACCATTGAAGAGATTAAAAAAACCTCATACCAAATTCTCGTTAAATTATTCATGAAAGTAAATTTTCTTTGTATGTTTGCTGTTCTGCTCATATTGGTATGATAGTTTTTATGAAATAATTTTTGTAAATTAAAAATCAAAATTTCTTTTATAGCACCAAAACTTTCAAAAAGATTTTTATTTTGGGACTCTTCTGATTTAATTCTACTTGTACCAAAATTTGCAAACCTTTTTCTGTTAATTAAATATAAAAAGATTCCAAAAGTTAGTGATGAAAATAATAGTATTAATGCAATATTTTTATTTACATAAAAAAGTAAAAAAATAATTCCTAATGAAACAAAAAGCTGAACAAATAATTTTACAAGAAACATTAAGACATTAGTAAAAACTGCAACTTCAATATTTATGTTTGTAATAAGTTTCGAGGAGTTTTTATTCAAATGAAATAAATATTTCTGATTTATATAATTTCGAAAAAGGCTACTGCTTAAATTAATTTTTGCAGCATGGACGAATTTGCTCTGATGCCAAAGGTGAAAAACAGAAAAAAGTGATTTGAATATAAAAATTCCTAAAATTAAAAATGTTAAAAATGTTAAAGATTCTTTCCCAGAAAGATTTGAGGTATCATAAAAATTATTAACTATTTTTAAAGTTGGTGTCATTTCAACTTTAGAAAACTGCTCGATTAGTGGAATAAATGAGCCTAAACTTAAAGTCTCAAAAAAAGCAGCAAACAATGTTATTATACAAAGAAAATAAAAACGTTTTTTATCTTCCACGCTAAGTATTTTAAAAATATTTTTAAATAAATTAATCATAATTTTAAGCTTTGCTATTTAAATATTCGTAAATTCTATTGCTTACTTTATCACTCTTTAAACATAAACTATTTTTATCTAAATTGGTCTTTCTTTTACTATTAGTAACTTCTACTATTTTATCCCTAAATTCTTGATAGTTTTTTATTCTAATTTTACTTAAATTATTTAATCCTTTAAAAAAACATGTAGTTTGCAAATTTGGGTCCAAATAAAAACATTCATTTTCGTTTCCAATTCCTTCTAAGATCATTGTTGATCCGAATGAAAATGCTATTTTGCTTTTTTCTAAAAAACCATAACTTGCATTAACAGACTTAGTTTTTATTTGTGTTTTGACATTAGTGTCTTTAAAAAATATTTTTTCATTCTCATTATTATTTAAATTTCCATGATGTTTTATCAAAATACTATAATTAGGAGACTCCAATGAAATTTGCTTTATCCATCCTAAAATAGTTTTTAAATAATTTATGTTATTGATTTTATTAACATAAAGCCATGTATTTGGATTTAATCCTAAAATTAAAATATCAACATTTGGGACGCTTTCTATATCTTTTTTCTTAGAAAACCAATCATGTTCCATAAACAATGAGCCAACTGGATAAGATTTTTTTACATCCCCTCCTAATTCAATTAATCTCTTTTTTGTGTAAATCTCATCGCCAAGAGAGAAAAAAACATCTGTATAAACAAAAAGACTTATAGTCGTTTCACAAATATTTTTTTGAGTACAAGCGGTAATTAAACCACCATTTTTTTTAAAGTAAAAATTTCTAACAGGGCATGTTCTATAAAATCTATCATTTAACAAAAATTTTGATTTATATTTTTTAAACAGAGTATTGTATTTGCAAGATGTATACATAATAATTTTGAATACTAGTAAAAAATTAAACTTATATTTCATAGAAATAGAAATTAAATTAAAAAAGAAAATTAAATTTTTTATTTTGTTTGAACCGAAGAAGTCAGAGCTAAATAAAAAAACTTTTAAAAAGTTAATAGTTTCAAATTTATTATCAGCCTTTTCATTTTTATAACCATTTGTAATAGCTAAACAACTGGTAAAAAGTCCCATTAATTTTTTCAATCTTTTGTAAGCTAGATCATCTCCAATATCATCAATAATAATATCTAATTTTTTTTTTAAATTAATTTTTTTTGAAAAAAAGAATCCCCAAAACATTATAAGTAGGTAAATTAAAGAGTCTTTAAAAAAAATTCTTCCACCTAATGTCTTGTTAAATTTTCCTTCTTTGTAGTTAAAATATCCATTTATAATTTGTTTACTTTTTCTAGAAATAACTTCCTCAGGCAAGTTTTGCATTGATGAATATTTTTTTATTAATTCAGAAAATAATTTTTGGTGTACAAAATTGTAAATTGCATTTTTTATATTTAGAGAAATTTCGTATGAGTCTTCATTGTTTTTATCTACCTTAAAATCATTTATATTAAAAAAATTATTTTTCATTTTAAGCCAACTTTTTTAAAAGATTTGCAAACTTTGATTCGGGATTTTTGGATAAAGGCATTGAATATTTTTTAATAAAATTATTTCTTGCTTTAATAACTTCTTTATCATTCCACCAATTGCCAATGTTATCTATATTTTTGTTTATATGATTAGTTAAAAGTTTAGTTTTGAAAAATAAAATTTTTGCTTCTTTAAGTTTATTGAAATCTTCCTTGGCACTATTTTGAACCCAATTTAAATTTGGAAGTATTAGTACAGATGGGACATTGGCTGCCATAGTTTCAAGAAATCCGGTAGAGTTAGTTAGGTGGACAGTGAGTTTGCTTTTAGAAAAAATTTCTTTTTTTGTATATCTAAAATTATCTAATTGATATTTATATTTTTTAAATAATATTTCTTTTATAATTTTTCTTTCTAATTTTTTTTCATTAAATTTATTTATTCTAATTATCACTGACTTTTTATTTTTTTTATTTAAACCAGATATAATTTCTGCCATACTGATGTTTGCATTTAGATTAAACTTGTACTCTGGAAAGGCTCTTGCTCTCATATTGTGCATCCATGAACTATAAAAAAATATTTTAGTTCTTTTTTTGCTTAAAGTGTTTTTGTCTGTTCTGAAATTAAATAATGAAACATTTTTTTTGTCTTTAATTTTACCCCAAGAAATGAATTTATCACAACTTTCAATTTCTGGAAGAAATGAAACATGTTTAGATGTAAAATAACTTCCTCCATGTTGCGCAACTACATAACGAGCTTTTTCTTCAATCTTTTTTGCAGCCCACAATTTAAATACTTCATTTTGTTGATAGGAGTACATTGAAAATATTAACCTAGGTTTTTTTGGCCACGGCAAGTTATTACAAATTTTATTTAGGTAAGAAAAATTTTCAATTGAGTCTGTAGGGAGTATATCTGGGAGAATTTCCCTAATAAATTTTTCAACATTGCTAATATTTTTTTTCTTAAATTTTAGTCTACTTCTAAGTGAATTATTTTTTTTTGCAGCTCTATATTTTGGGTTTATATTTATTTGTGGGATTTGATTTAAAAAAAAATAAAACTTAAAATTCTTTAAAAAACTGAAAGGATTATCTGAAATAAAGTAATCTCTTTTTTTCATAAAAAATCTTAAGATCTTAGAGAGTATTCTTTTTATAAAGATTTGGTCTTGTTTCTTTTCAATCTTATTAGAAAGGCTGTTAATTCTTACTTTTTTAACTGGAATATTGATGTTTAAAAACTCAAATATTCTAGTATACAAATATAAATTCCATGAATTCCCAAAATGTGAAATTTTATCCTCAAAATCACTAAGATTCTCACAATAAAAATTAAAATATCTATAATCTGCTAAAATAATTTTATTAAATTTTTTTTTTTTCTAATGCAAACTTAAGGCTTGTATATCTCTCTAATACTATACCAACAAATATTTTCAGCCAGGGGCCGATTATTATTGTCCAAAATCTTTTTGAAAATTTTTTTTTATGAATTAAGTTTAATTCTCTAGAAATATCGTTGAGCAAATTTTTACATATTTGATCATACTGATCGACGTACCTATCCACTTTTTGATTGCTAACATCCTTTTCGTGATCAATAATATTAAATCTCTTGAGCTTTTTAAATGAGTCTTTAACTTTCTCTAAGCACCAATATCCCAAAAAAAATAGATCATAACTCTTTGGCCAGTTTTTTGGCTCGGTATCTAAAACTAGACATTTTTTCATATTTTTATTTTTAATTTTTTTATGATTCCGAATGTAATAGGTTTTTCTGGACCTATGTTAATAGGAGATCTCTTGCCCAGTAGTTTCTCATAATAAATTGGGGACACTCCAAACCCTGGTCTCACTCTTCTAATATTGGCTTTAGAAAATTTTTCTTTCTTGTTTATTTTCTTTGTCGAAAAAATTGACCTTCTAAATATTTTATTTTTTTCTTCATTTTTACTTCTATGAAAATTATTTTTTCCTAAAATATCAAAACTTGTTTCCAAAACTTTTTTAAATTCTTTAATTTTTTTACCTCTTAAAGAAAAAGCTATGTCTGCTCCATTTTTTTGATTTTCTAAAGCTATGTGTTTTTCAACAAGTTCTGCTCCAGCTAAAATAGCAGCAGAAGCGATAGAATTGTCAGTGCTGTGGTCGGAAAAACCTACCATACACTTAAATTTTTTTTTAAGAATTTTTATATTATTTAAATTAAAGTCACTGTTCTTTGCAGGGTAACTACTTACACAATATAAAAGCACTATTTCTTTTGCGCCACATTTTTTTGCGTAATTGAAGGTCATTTCAATCTCTTCTATATTAGCTGTTCCAGTAGAAATAATTATTGGTTTTTTTGTTTTAGCTATTTTTTTAATCAATGGAAAATCTAGCATTTCAAAAGACGCAATTTTATAAATTGGACACTTTAATTTTTCTAGTAAATCAACAGCAGTTTCATCGAATGGTGTGCTAAAACAAATTATTCCCAACTTTTTAGCATAATCAAATAGTTCTTTGTGCCACTCAAAAGGTGTTTGTGCCTTTTCATATAGTTTCCAAAGGTTATAATTTTTCCATAATCCTTTCTTAATTTTAAAATAATTTTTTTTTGATTTTAAAGTCATAGTATTTGGAGTGTAAGTCTGAAGTTTTACTGCACTGGCTCCGTTTTCTTTTGCACACTTAATGAGTTTTTTTGCTTTTTCTAACTTACCATTATGATTGGCTGAAATTTCTGTAACTAAAATTGGCAGTTTTTTTTTAAAAATTTTTAAAATTTTAGACATTTAATCAACCTATAAGTTTTTTAACCTTTTTAATTACATATCTTTGTTCCTTATCAGATAAATCATAAAATAAAGGTATAGATAAAGCTGAGTTATAAAAATTTATACTATTTAAATATTTTTTTTTATTTTTATATTTATTTTTATAGTAAGGATGAATAAAAACAGGAATATAATGAACCTGGGTTACTATCCCAGACTTTAAAAACTGTTTCATTAATTTTGCTTTTGTTTTTTTTATTTTTTTAAAATTTATTTTTAAAATATAAAGGTGGTTGCTACTTTTATTTCTTAGTCCTTGTTGGAGGGGAGTGCAGTTTTTCAAGTTTTTAAATGCCTTGTCATATCTATTAGCTAATAATTTACGTCTATTTAAAAATTTATTTATTTTGTTTAACTGTGAAATTCCCAAAGCACACTGGATATCTGTTATCCTGTAGTTATATCCTAGTTGTTGCATCTCGTAGTACCATGGGCCTATTGCTTTAGAGTTTTTTATTGAAAAATTTCTATTATTTTTCTCTAATCCATGATTTCTTAAAACCTTGAGCTTTTCGTATATATTTTTATTATTTGTGGTAATTGCACCACCCTCACCTGCTGCAATGGACTTTACGGGATGAAAAGAAAAAACTGTCATATCTGAAAAACAACAACTGCCAACTCTTTTATTGTTTTTATATTTAGCTCCAAAAGAATGTGCTGCATCCTCAAATACAAAAGCCCTTGCTTTATTAGCAATTTTTTTAATTTTTTTCATATCGCAAGGTAATCCACCAAAATGGACTGGTGCAATTGCTTGAATTTTATTTTTTTTAATTTCTTTTGTTAAACTTTTTACAGAAAGGTTTGCTGTGCTCTCTTCTACATCTGCAAAAACTACATTGCCACCAGAAAATGATGAAGAATTAGCTGTTGAGACAAAGGTTATAGGAGAGGTTAAAAGTTTTTTTTTTTTATTTAATTTTGAAACTATTGCGGCCAAATGGAGGCCAGCAGAACAACTGCTTACTGCCACACAATATTTTGCCCCAACAAACTTTGCTATTTTTTTTTCAAACAAATCAACAAATGGTCCTTGGGTTAAGTTTTTGCTTTTTAAAACTCTTACTACAGACTTTATATCTTCCTTATCAATATGATGTTTGCCATATGGTATCATTTAGATATTTTTTAGAAACCTAATTTTTTATTAAGTGATTTAATTTCTTCGATAGATAAAAATTTATCATTAATATCTGACCTATATTCATAATCTCGTTTTACTGGTGTTCCTTTTTCATTTTCTACGCTTAAAGTGTAATTAACCTTAAAATCAAAAAATTGTATGCTTGGCTTTATTAAAAAATAATCTTTGAATTGCAGAGTTAAATGAGATTCGTTTTTGGAACACATTTGTTCGTGAAGTTTTTCTCCTGGTCTTATTCCTATAATTTTATGTTTTAAGTTAGGAGCCATCGATTTTGCTAAATCAACAATTTTAATTGATGGTATTTTTGGAAAAAAAATTTCACCACCTTTCATCCTTTCAAAAGATTTTACAACAAAGTTAACTGCATGGTCTAATGTTATCCAAAAGCGAGTCATCCTATCATCAGTTATTGGAAGTTCTTTTGCCCCCTGATCAACAAGTCTTTTAAAAATTTCAACTATTGATCCTCTTGAACCTGCAACATTGCCATATCGCACAACAGAAAATCTTGTAGGATTTTTACCAGTTATATTATTTGCTGAAACAAAAATTTTATCTGATGTTAATTTTGTTGCTCCATAAAGATTTATTGGGTCAGATGCCTTATCAGTAGATAATGCAATAACTTTTTTTACTTTTGATCGTAAAGAAGCTGTCACAACATTCTCTGCACCTTCTACATTAGTTTTAACACATTCCATTGGGTTGTATTCAGCAAGATTAACATGTTTCATTGCTGCGGCATGTATTATGTAATCTACATCCTGAGTAGCTAAAATTAATCTATTTAAGTCTCTTACATCTCCAATAAAAAATCTTAAAAATCCGTATTTTTCAACTGGATATTCTTCAGCCATTAATGACTGTTTAAGTTCATCTCTAGAAAAAATTATTAATCTTTTTGGTTTATAGTTTTTACAGATGAAGTCGACCAAAAGATGGCCAAAAGAGCCTGTTCCACCTGTTATAAGTAGTGACTTATTATTAAACATTACTAATTAATTTTCGCTATTTTTTTTTAACTCTTCGTACTCTTTTAACTTCCTTTTCATAAAATTAATTGTTAGTTTTGTTTTTTCTTTAATTCCTCTAGGCGTTAAAATATACATATAGTTAATTTTTTTTGGATTTTTTTTAAAATTTTCTATTTTAATTAGGCCTTTTTCTTTTAGAGCTTTTAAACAATAATTTAATTTTCCAAGACTCAGACCAAGATCGTTGGCCAATTTCCTTTGAGAAGAACTTGGATCTTTACTAATTTTCAATAGAATGTTCAAATTATCTTGATTGTCTTCATTTTTCATAATATATATATAGAATTTATATCGTTCAATAGTTGAACAATCAAGCATAATATTATAAATTTATGCTTAAAATAGCTAAAATTATGAAAGATAAATTCAATTTTAATAAAATTTCTAAAGCTTTAAAAAAAGACGGATATTTTATTTTTGAAAACTATTTTTCTAATAAAGAACTTAAAAATATTAAAGAATCTTTGTTAGAAACTCTTAACTATATAAAACCTAGTAGAGAAAAAGATCTTCAAAAAAAATATTATGAAATAAAAAAATACAATAAAAAATTAAAAGGAAATTGGTATAACTTAGCACCTTATAATATTGGATTATTAAAAAGCTTACATAAAGACCAAATGATAAAATTTGTAAAAAAATTTTATAAAACATCAGTAGTTTTTTCTGGAAGGCCAGCTATTCATGTGCATGATGATGAAAATTTACATTTATTAGATCCTCATCAAGAAACTAGTCAGTTTGCTAGAGACACCCTTGTTTTTTGGTCACCTCTATATGACACAAATCAAAACACTGGAGGTATGGCAATTTACAAAGATTCACATAGACACGGTTATTTTAGACACTCGTTAGAGCATCCTAGGTTTGGATCAAAGAGTTGGACAAAACAATATACCCATGTAAGTCCTAGAATAGCAAAAAAATTTAAACGTCTAGAATTGAATGTAAAAGCTGGTTCAGCTGTTTTGTTTCTTTCTTCTTTAATACATTCTGGCTATCAAACTAAAAAGAAGCAAACTGTTCGAATAACAATAACTGAAAGATTTAATCCTCTAAAAAAAATACCTTATTTAAAAAATCATAAAGCTACGATAAAAATACCTTTTACTGGTATTAATTATAATAGAATTAAAAATTAGCTTATATTGATATTATATTTTTTAAGAATTGATATACCTTTTGAATAGGAGCTGAAATCTACTATATCATCAGTTTCTAAAGAAATATTAAATTGCTCCTCTAAACCTGACATTAGTGTCATATGGCCAATTGAGTCCCATTCTGGAATTTCATTATACTTCAATTTTTCATTAAATTTTTCTTTATCTATCGCTAAAGACTTAATAAAAGTTTCTTGATATTTTTTTTTATTATCCATTATAATTATTTTAAATTTTTAATAATGTTATTTACAATTTTGTCAGATGTCAGTCCATGTTTTTCTTTCAAAAATTTATAACTACCACCTTTACTATAATAGTCATCAATGCCTATAGATAATAATTTAGGAGACCCTTCAAGTGTTGCTTTATATTCTGATATTGCACTTCCGAGTCCACCAATAATATTGTGTTCCTCTACTGAAACTATTAATTTTGAAAACTTTGATGCTTCCTTAACTGCTGCACTATCTAAAGGTTTAATAGTATGCATGTTTACAACTTTTGCTGAAATATTTTTTTCTTTTAGTTTTTTAGCTGCGTCTAAACATGTATGAACGGTTGCACCAGCACAAAAAATTGTAATATCCTTACCATCATTCAATTGGATAGATTTTCCTATTTCAAATTTATAATCCTCATTATAAACAATAGGATTATTAGAAGTTCCTGTTAAACGAATGTATGATGAGGTTTTTAATTTCACAGCAGATTGTAGCGCTTTGACTGTTTCTAAGGAGTCGGCCGGAGATATAATTGTAATTCCTGGTATTGTTCTTAATATACCTACGTCCTCTATGCAGCAATGAGTAAAACCTAGTGTTCCCAATGCTAAACCGCTAGCTATACCAACCATACAGACTCTTTGCTTCATATAACCTATATTAACCTTAATTTGTTCGCAGCATCTTATTGTTTGGAAAGGGGCAAATGTTGTGGTTATCACGTTGTGTCCCTCGCTAGAAAGGCCGGCAGCTACTCCTATCATATTTTGTTCGGCTATACCCAAATCTACATACTTTTCAGGATAAGTTTTTCTAAATCTATCTAATCCTGCTGAGGTAGAAACATCGCAAGTCAATACCATTAAATTATCAATTACTTTTGCTAATTCTAGTGCTGCAATTCCAAAAGTGGCTCTTGAGCCTATTGTAGACCAAGTTTTAATATTTCTTTCATTGATAATCATAAAAATTTAATTTTTTATTTCCTTCATTGCTTTTTCGTACATTGCTTTACTTAGAACAGCGTGATGCCAATCATTATTATTTTCAGAAAAAGAAAAACCTTTCCCCTTTAAAGTATTTGCGATTATTGCTTTTGGCTTTTCTTCAGATTTTGGTGCTTTAAAATAGTCGTATAGATTTTCTAGGTTATGGCCATCAAGTTCAACTGTATCCCATCCAAAACTTGACCATTTTTTTATTAAATCTGAAGTATCCATTATCTCTTTGTTTTTTCCAGTTTGTTGAAAATTGTTTTTATCTATAATTGCATAAAGATTTCCCAGCTTAAAGTTTGGTGCAGCCATTGCAGCTTCCCATACTGAACCTTCGTTACATTCTCCATCGCCTATAACTACATATACATTATTTGATTTTTTTTTCTTTTTAAGGGAAATAGCTATACCTATTCCTATCGAAAGACCCATCCCAAGAGAACCATTTGAAAACTCAATGCCTAAATTTTTATTTATCACTGGGTGGCCTAATAAGTTGCTGTCATCCTTTTCAAAAGTTTTTAATTCATCTTTCGATATATAGCCCACTTCACAAAGTGCTGCGTAATAAGCTAAGCAAGCATGGCCTTTACTTAAAATAAATCTATCTCTATCTTCCCAATTAGGATTTTCTTTATTAATTTTCATCACTTCTGAAAATAAAATCGAAACTATTTCTACTATAGACAGGGCTCCTCCAAAATGAGAGCTGCTCGCCCCTGCAGAAAATGCCATTTCTAAAATATGTTTTCTTATTTGAATTGAAAATTTTTTTATTTTTTCAATATTATCTTTTTTCATAATTTAAATTTTACATTCCTCCGTCAACTCTAATGACTTGGCCTGTAACATAATTTGACATGTCGGAAGATAAAAATAATGCAACTTTCGCAATTTCTGAAGGTTCGCCTATTCTTTTCAAAGATATTCTAGATAAAGTTTCATCAATTATATTTTTAGGAGTATTTTTTGACATCATTTCTGTATTTGTTAAACCTGGAGCTATTGTATTGACTCTAATGTTGCTTGATCCAAGTTCTCTAGAAAGTACCTTGGCTTGAGAAATCAATGCCGCTTTTGATGCAGCATATGCGCTTCTACCTTCGTTGCCATCTATTGCTGAACTTGATGAAATATAAACAATATTACCCTTTTTACTCTTCATCATTGATTTTAAAATATACTGGGTAAATATAGTTTGTGAAAAAAAATTTACCTCAAAAATATCTGTAAGATTTTTTTTAGATGTCATTTGAAATAAGGAACTATGAATAGTTGCGGCATTATTAATTAAAATATCTATTGATTTTTTTGATGATAAAATAGTTGAAGCTGCATCTTTAATTTGACTATCATCAGCCAAATCCAGTTTTATTGGAATAATTTGATTATTATTTTTTTTTTTGAAGCTTAGACAAGTCTGATTTAAAGTTATCATCTAAATTTCTTGCGCACGCAAAAATATCAGCTCCATTTTCTGAAAAAATATTTAATATCTCTTTACCAATACCTTTGTTGCTACCGGTTATAACTGCAGTTTTATTTTTTAATAACATTATTTAATAAAATCATCTTTTGAAAAAATGTCCTTAGCCAAAGCAGGTTTAAATATTGTCTGTCCGCTTTTTGTCATGAACTTTTTAATAAACTCTTTGTCTTCACCTGCCAAACATAAATCGCTATGATTATTAAAGTATTTGATACTAAAACCATAATCGACTATTTCTTTTAAAGAACTTTCAAAAATATTCCCAATTTTAATATGAACGTAAGGGCATACCAAAACATCGCCTATGGGAGTTACATAAAGTCTATTTACTGTAGTACAACCTAAAACTTTTTCATGATTTCGATCAAAAGGATTCCAAATGTTCCTGACTAGATTTTTATATTCTTTTCTAATTTTTTTTAAATATTCTCTGTCTTTATCATCGCAAATTATATCAGACATTTTTTGCCACATACCTGCTGGAACAGCCACATTTAAAAGCGTTTTATAATTATTATCTTTTGAATAATCTAATAGTTTTTTAAAATGTTCTGTATTGGCATTGTAATGACCAACGGTTATATTTAAGTAAGGGTCCATACCTGCTTCTTGCACGTGTTTTAATCCGTCTATTGCTTTTCTCCATGAATCTTTTCTTCCTCTAATTTCATCATGGATTTTTTCATCCATGCTGTCTATGCTAACTGAAACCCTGCTTACTTTATATTCTGCTAATTTTTTTGCCATTTTTTTATCTAAATAAAATCCATTCGTTGTAAGATACAAATAAAATCTTTCTGGTCGAATAGCTTCTAAAACGGAAAATAATTTATCAGGCTGCAACAATAATTCACCGCCTTGTAGATCAAATTCAAAATAACCTAGTTCATCTGCCTCATCCGCTAATTTTTTAATAGCACCTATATCTAAATATTCTTTAACATGATCTCCTTTAGGAGAATTTGTAAAACAATATTTACATCTAAGATTACAAGCATTATTAAAATTTAAATCTATTCCTCTTGTTTTAGTCCCGACTTTTCCATCATTTTTTTGCACATAGTCATAAAACTTTCTCAGCTTTTCAACGAGCCTTGGTTTGTTTAGTAATGAAGAAGCTATTGGCATAAATTTAAATTTTATATTTTTTAATTTCTTCTGGCAATATTAAGTTAAAGTTTGCTTTACAAGCTAATTTGTTTTTAATTATTCCTTTCGCTTCGCATACTGCCATTCCTCTTTTAAAACTTTTAATATTTGTTTCAATATAAAGTCTATCATTAGGTACAATTTTTTGAATAAACTTTAAATCATTTGCTGATGTTAAATACACAACCTTCCCCTTGTTACCTGGTAAAGTTAAAATTGACAATGCACACATTTGAATTAAAGCCTCTGTTTGAAGCATTCCTGGCATATTTGGGTCCTTTGGCCAATGTACTTTGAAGAACCATTCGTCATCTTTTAAATCCTTATATCCTTTTGCAGATTTGCCAGGAATAACTTCTGTTGCATAATCTATCATTAAATATGGCTCTCTGTTTTGCTGGTACTCTAAAATTCCTTTTTTATTTAAAATCATCTTATTCATTTAATATCAATTACTCTTGTTAGAACCTTATTTATATCATATCCATCCCAAAAAAAATTTATATCCAAACCTTGACCTATTGGAACAATTCGATCAATTCCATTTATTTTATTATCAATTATAAATTTTTTAAGTGTTTTTTTTTCTATACCGAAGTAAGTAAGAGTTTGAAATTTTTTAGAAATTATTTTTTTAAGTGAGTTTATATTTTTTATTTCTTGTTCATAAAAAAATCCCCATCTTCCCCTATATGTTGACATATCATTTTGAAAAGACTTTAAGTTCACAGTATAGACATTGCTAGAAAATGTTTTAAAATTTTTAATATTGCTATCTATTGCTAATTTTTTACATAGCTCAGTATACTTTTCAATAGAAGCAACTTCTGTTAAATCGTATTTAATTTTTACAAGATCGTTTACTAAATTCCAAAAAATTAATTTAGCTTTTTTAATATTTTTTCCTAACCAAAGAATTAAATGAGGCGAAGAACACGCATTTTGATCTGCCACAAAAGTATCATTATAAAATTTTAAAGCTAACAATTTTTTTTTAGTTTGATTTAATTTTAAAAACTTTCCCGACTCTACTATGCAAATAGAATATCTATCTGAAAAAGTTAATTCAGAAGATCTAGGATTAATTTCAAATTTTCTTACTTCTTTAATAGTTTTATCTCCTCCCCAAATTATTCTAGCATCACAATTAGAAGAAAACTCCTTAGTATATTTTTCATGGTCCGTATATTTTACAATTTTTATTAAATTATTAATTCCATTATGTTTTTTTGAAATTAATTTTTTTATTAAATTACAAATAATATCAACTTGTACAAAATTTTTTGAAGGAACTTTTACTATATTTGAATTTCCAGTTAAAAGTCCAAAAATCAAAGAATAAAAAAAATTTGTAGGCATATTAGATGGGGTTATATGAAATACAAGACCGAGACCTAATCTTGTTTCGTTATTAGAATTTAAATATTTTTTCTGCAAATTTAATAGACTAGCTTTTCTTAAAAAAAAAGATAAAGTTTTTATATCTGGATATTCTTTAGAATATTTAGAGTTATTTAACTCAGAAGATAAGTCTGTCAAAAAACTTAAAACTTTTTTACTGTATGGGACTGACGAAATTCTTTTTATTTTAGAGTTTCCGACTAAATAATTAATTTTTTTTTCTTTATTCATATCGTATCACTACATCCTCTAATTTCTGATTTTTTTGATCTTCCATAAACTCTAAAGCGCTTTCCTTTGTTTGAGCATTCACATTCTTTACCTTCAACAATTTCACCTACATCCTCTGTTAAAATACTGTGCCCTGGATAACTTGACGGCAGAAGAGAGAACAATTGTATCAAGCCTTTCTTTCCATTTTTTAAAATATTAAAATGCTTATCTCTTATTAATACATCAGAAAATACAGATGTTCTAAAACATGAACATTTTTTACATTCTAAAAAAATTGAACCTGTCTGTTCAACTAATCCATAGTAATTAAAAATATTTTTTAAATTTAATTTCTTTTTTAATAAATCTTTGAAAGTTTTATTGCCTATCTTCCTATTTTCCATTCTTTTCCAACCTCCGCCGTGTAACAATATGCCATTTGAGAAATCAAAAAGTTTAGGGTCATGATTAAATTTTTCTATTAAAAGTTTATAAACATTGCTGGTAAAACCAAAAATAAAGAAAGGTTTATCTCCGTTTCTTTTAAGAAATAATTGGAGTTTTTCGTAATTAATATTTTCAGTATCTTCATCTTTTAATAAATACGTATGATCAAGACCAAAAATGGAAAAACCATTAATCGCAGCCACTTTGGCATTAAACATATTTCTCTTCAAATTCACTGGATTTTTATCAATAATTAACATTGGTAACCTTTTTGATCCTAAAATTGATGAGATAATTTTAGATAAAACAACTATCTGATTATAAGAGTTGTCTTTATCTAAATAAATTTTTGAAGGGTTGGAGCCAGACGTTCCTGAGGACATCAGCGTTTTTATAATTTTATTTTTTTTTACACTTATCAAATCAATCTCTTTAAATAATTGTGTAGGTAAAAATGGCATTTTTTCTAGTTTTTTATTATTCAAATCATAATTAAAGTAATTCAAAATTTTTCTATACTGTTTAGATTTTTTATAGTGATATTTTATTAAATTTTTTAATTTACTTTCAAAAAAAAATTTTTTTTCTTTATTGTTTAAACCGTAAGCCTGAATTTTATCAAATTTCTCTTTTTGCATAATTTTAATTTTTTTTAGGATAAATGAGACCACCTTTTTTTTTAATATCATTAACCATCAAATTATAGGCTTTTTCAATATCTATAATGGTTGTTTGCATTTCATTAAAATCATATTTTTTTATGGCATTTACTTTTTCTAAAAAAGAATCAAACTTTTCACTAATTACTGTCATCCCAACATTAGATTTTATATCTCTCACAAGCATACTAAAGTTAGCTTTGAATTTATTATCATTTTGATCAACATAAAAGCCGCTAAAGATTTTTTGGTATCTATAATCGACTCCTACTGTTTCTTCTGCTACATGACAAAAAGTAAAACCTTTTTTATAGTCTAGGTCTAAAAATAAATTTTTACCTTTATTCTTAATTAAATAACCAAAAGGTGAGTCTAGGCTAAAGCAACTGGTATGGTTTAATTTAGCCAACATTCCACTGTCTTTGCCTGTGGTTGCAAAAGAATAAATAGGATTTTTAGTTCTTAAAAAATCTTTTCTTTTAAGAGCAACATTTCCAAGTGCACCAGATAAAGATAATGTTTTTTTATAGTTAAACTCAATTCCTTTACAAAAATCCCAGTTGTAGGTAGGAAGTAACAATGTTCCTGACTCACCAATTTTTTCAATCAAATTATCAATAATTCTATTAGCTTCTTGCTCAATATCTTTTTCTTTTTTTTTAAGTAAAAATTTTAATATATCTGAAGACACCAAGACTTTGTCTCCATTTTTCAATTGCAGATTATTAAATAAATTATCAGTCATTTTATGACAATACTTTTTTTAGTTTTAATATCTTATATTCACTACACAGTTCCTTAAGAGGAAGCCCAAGAAGATTTGAGATTTCAAATATGCTTCTACTTCCATCAGAATAAGCAAGCAGATTTTTTCTAATAAAAATATTTTTATTGTAAGTTTTTTTCTGAGAATATTCTGGATATAAATTTCTTTTACCTAGGTTGGCTTCTCCTAAAAAAACATTTTTTGGATATAATCCAAGCTCAAAAGCATCGATAATTTCTTTCATAACATTAAACGAGCCTTCAAGACCTTTCTCTGTTACTACTTTAAAATTATCTTTATCGGTATGATATTCAGGATATTCTTTTGATCTTGAAAAAGCGCATAACGGCAAGTCTATACCTGGAGAACAATATTGTCTCTCATCACTTCCTCTATTTATAAAGGAATATTTTTTTACTTTTTTAAGTCCTCTTAAAGCTGCTTCAAGAGCTTTATCAGCCAATGTTTTTTCTTTTGGACTGCTAACATAACTGTAAGAACGCTCGTCACCAACACAGGTTAGGTTAAAACCACAAATAACTTTTTTCTTTAATGTATTCTTGAATTTTGACAGATAAGCTATTGAGCCAATGGTTTCTGGAAGCAAAACAAACCTGTATGAGTATTTAGTTTTTTTGTATTTAGATTTTATATACAACATAATAGCATTCAACAAAACTGGTCCTGACAACTCATTATTCGCCATTGAAGGGTGGCATACATAACTACTAAAAAAAACTTCCTTCTTTTTTTTCCCTTTTAATAGTGCATGAACAATATTCATGTGACCTTTTTTAAAACTGCTATCTATTCGAACTTTGTATTTGCCATTAGGTAATTTTTTCTTTTGATTCTCGGATAAACAAAATCCCCAATTTTTATTATAATAACTAGTTACATAAGGTATGGCATCAGGCTGGTCTTTTTGTGTATGAATTTTTTTAAGCAATTCATTTTTAGTTAGATATTTATTTATTGGCGTTGAGTAACCTACTAGGTGCAGATTATTTTTCTTAAATTCAGCGTATTTTTTTCCTGATTTATGTTGAATATATGCATCCTTAATATTCCATTCTAAAGGGATCACCCAATCAAAGACTTTTTTGCCTGATTTAAATTTTATAAACTTAAATTCTGGATTTAATCTTAAAAAATAATTTAAAGTTTTCTTTGTTCCTTCTCCCGTTAAAGATCTACATATTGGAAAAAGATCTTTTGCCCATTTTATCATTGGAAAATTCATAGTTTTAATCCATTAAATTTTTTTTAAATACACATCTGGCTGATAGCCTTTTTTTAAATAAAATTTTTTATAATTTTTTTTATTTTTTTCAAAAAATTCTTTCATTGCCTTTGTTTCTCCAGATTGTTTTCTTTGATTACCTTCATCAAATACAATTAAACCTCCTCTTGATAATTTTTTTGATAAATTTTCTAAAATAATTTTAGTAGTCTTATAAATATCACAGTCTATATATATGAACGAAAATTTTTTAAATGATTTTAAATATTTATTTAAGTTCATTATGTCGTCATTAATAATAGAAATTTTTTTCAACTTAAAAAATTTTACAAAATAATTAATTAAATCTATATCGCCACGAAAATTATTTTTTTGTAAATTTTTAGGCATTCCCTTAAAATGATCATAACCAATTAATTTTTTTTTTTGTTGAAAATAATCTAAGATTTTTTTCATGGTTAAAAGATTATTTCCGTTCCATATACCAAATTCTATTACATCTCCTTTAACTTTTTTAGTTTTTTCAAGGAGCTCTAAACATATTAATAATTTGTAAAATGATCTATCTCCTATAAATGATCCGTAATTCTTAATTATAAATTGTTTTGAAAAATTTTTTTTGTATTTATCTGTAATTTTAAGATAATTGCTAGCTGACATTTTATTACTATAAAAACTCATTTTATTTTCTAGAAATAGCTCCTCGATCTTTGCCATATATTTTTCTATAGACATCGCCAGGTCCAACGCTGTCCTCTTTTTGGGTAAAATCTTTATCTCTTATAGCTAAAAGGTATCTTTGAGAATCATTTAAATTTTTTTTTGTTTTTTCACTTAAATATTTTTTATAATTTAGAAGTTGTGGCTCATCTCTTCTTTTGATTTGTAAAAAAATTGTTTTTCTAGACTTTCCGTCAATATTTTTAGCTCCAGCATGCCAAGTATTCAAATTCATTATCACTATTGTTCCTGCGGGAACGACTACTCTTATTTCATCTTTGTGTTTCACACTAGTGTCTATATGTTCATCGGGCCAACCTAAATTCTTATGAGTTCCTGGAATAATTCTTGTTGCTCCATTCTCAATGGTAGCTTCTTCTAAAAAGATATAACAAACAACTCCTGAAAAATTTTCTTCTTTATTTTTTCTTGGCAACCAATCAATATGATATGCTTGTTCTCCAAAATCCTTTAGTGGGTTTCTTAAATTTAGTCCAGAAATTTTAAAATCTGACTTTATTACTTCATATGCACCCAGTAAAATTTCTGGCAGAAGAATTAGGTCACCAAATATTTTATTTTTTTCAATTAAATTGCCTAATCTCTCCGCTCCCATTTTAAGAGACCCAGCTTCAACCGGTTCAAATGGTCTATCTTTTTTGTAATATTTCTCTTTACCTTCCCAGCCTCCTTTGTGGCCCTCATTCAAAATTAGCTGAGATGTTATATCATTTAAAAGTTTAAGATTTTTCTTCAAATAATTTGTAGGTGGTATTTTTAAATAACCATTTTTTTCAAGAAATTTTTTCTGCTCCAAAGATAATGCATCTTCAGAAATTTTTAATCTTTTAAAAAGATCTTGAATGTTGTTTATTTCTTTTTCAGGCGAATTCACTTTTCAATAATTGTAATTAATTAACGATAATATTTTATATTTATATCGTTCATTTATTGAACAGTAAAGAGAAAAAGGCTATAAATATAGTCAAAAAGTTAATAAAATATTGTTTAATAATGAATTTTGCGGATTATTTGCTCAAGGGAAAAAAGAGAAATAAAAAAAAAATATTTATCAACAAAAAATTAAATTACTCAAATTTATCTATTGAGGTTGAAAATAAATCTAAAAATATTTTTTCTAAGTATAAAAATAGATTAATTGGAATATGTCTACAAAACTCACCTGAATTTTTAGTAGTATATTTATCTATTATAAAAAGTGGAAATACTGCAGTAATAATAGAAAAAGGATTATCTGAAGAAAGATATTATAAAATTTTAGAGAAATTTAAAATTAGTTTTTTAATTACAGATTATTCTTTTGACAAAAATATAATTCTAAAAAAGTTTTTTTTAGAAAAAAGAATTATAAATAACTTAAATTTTTATTCCAGAATAAAAAACATAAAATTTAAGAAAAAAGAATACGAAGATGTTGCTGTTATTTTATTTACCTCTGGTTCGACCGGTGAAAAAAAAGGTGTAATGTTGACTCACAAAAATTTAATCTCTAATACAAATTCGATTTTAAAGATTTTACCAATTAAATCTAATGACGTTGTTAACTTGTTGCTCCCGGCTAGTTACTCTTATGGGTTGTCAATAATAAACACGCATTTAAAAGTTGAAGCTAGTATATATTTGCATAATTCACCTTTTGTTGGATCAATGATTCAAGAATTAAAAAAATTTAATTGTACTTCCTTTTATGGAGTTCCATCAACTTTTGAAATCCTTTTAAATAAAACTAATTTCATTAATAATAGATTTCCAAAAATAAGATATATTGCTCAAGCTGGAGGGAAATTGGAAAAAAATTATAAAAAAGAACTTTTAAAAAAATTTCAAAATAAATTTTATGTGATGTATGGAGCAACTGAAGCATCTCCAAGACTTTCTTATGTACCTCCTAAAATGCTTAATAAGAAATTAGACAGTATAGGAATTCCTTTACCCGGGATAAAATTTAAACTTTTTAAATATAAAAAAACTAAATATTTCCAACTTGGAGTTTCTGGAAAAAATATTATGAAAGGATATTTTAATGATAAAAAATTGACAAGAAAAAGCTTTAAAAAAAAATATTTTTTGACAGGTGATTTGGCTTCTAAAGATAAAGAAAATTACTACCACATAACAAAAAGAATAGATAAAACTTTAAAAAGATATGGTTACAAAATAAATTTAGATATAATTGAAAAAACTATAAATAAAATAAGTTTTATAATAAATTGCAAACTTTTCTTTAATGAAGAAAAAAAATTAATTCTTGTTGTTCAAACAATAAAAGAAAAATTTTTACTCATTGATAAAATCAATAAAATTTTGAGAAAGGAATTTGCTAACTACGAAATTCCAGATGAAATTCTTTTTACAAAAAAACCTACAACTTCTTTCAAAGAAAAAATCTCTTTGAATGAACTTTACTACAAATTAAAAAAAATTTGAATTTTTTTCAATTTATTTTTTTTTCCGTTAAAATACATAAAGAAACTTTTTTTCTTATGATCCATAATTTTATAATCTCTTTTATTTAAAATTTTCCAATAATATTTCTTAAAAAAATATGAATTTTTTTTTGTACATATTAAGAAAGAAGGTAAACGTTTTCCTCTAATAAATTTATTATTAAAAAGCATCAAATAATTTGCATTTTTTTTATTTCTAAATTTTTTTCTAATAATTATTGAGTCTAGAAGGAGGTAATTGTAGAAAATATTACAACTTTTATATTGTCTTAGTCTAAAGGCTGTATATCCAATTAATCTTTTTTTTTTGTATAAAAGATTATGAAAATCAAGGGGTTTTAAGTGTTTTTTAAAATGTTTAATTTGTGATTTTAGGCTGTACTTCCATTGTTCATTTTTTAGCTCACATATTGAGAGGAGAATCTTTTTTTTAATTTGTTTGGTTTTATAGGTCTTAATTTTGATCACTTATTTAGCTTAAGAATTTTTTTTGCTAATTTAGATATTTTCTGATCATCTTTATAAATTTGACTTAAAATTCTTGATGTAGTTTTGGAGTCTAATTTTAAAGATAATCTTAATAAATCCATCCAATTTTTATTATTTTTTGATCTAATTTTTTGAATTTTATTAACAATAACTAGAGATTTTTTATAATGGTTTAATATTTTATTTTTTTTCATTAAATTAATTTAACCTTTTAAATTGCCTATGACAAACAGGATGTTTTAAATAACTTGATATTTTCTTTCCATTTTCACAATCTTTTATAACTTTAAAAATTTTATCTAGCTCTTTAAAATATTTATCAATAATCTTTTTTGTATGTGCTATTGAAGAATAGACAGCATTAGAAGCTAAAAATCCTTTTTTTAACATTTCTTGACTTATTAATGTTTTGTATTTTTGCCAGTCTTTACTTAAAATCGTATAGTTGCATAATGATGGCAGTGCTTGAATTTTAATTTTTAAGTCATGTTTCTTTGATATTTTTCTTAAATTTTTAATTATATAATTTCCATTAGAATTAATAACTTTCCATGATTTTCTTTTTTTCATCTCTTTTAATGTTGCTAAAGCTGCTGCAAGCCCAATTCTTTCTGTCCAAAAAGTACTACTAATAAAACTATCTTGAGAGTAATTCATTATTTTTTTTTTTCCTATTATTGCTGTTATAGCATACCCATTGCCAAGAGCCTTTCCAAAAATAGCAATATCAGGATTGACTTTGAACATCTTGTGAATTCCACCATAATTTTTTCTAAAGCCAGATGTGCATTCATCGAATATTAAAACTATACCTTTTTTATTGCACAAACTTCGTACTTTTTTTAAAAAATTCTTTTTTGGTTTTTCATTACGTGTTACTTCCATGCATATTACACCAATTTTTTTATTTTTTACCAAAGACTCTAGAGTTTTAAAATTATTATACTCAAATGAATATATTGAGTTCTTCAATTTTTTTGGAACACCTTTTATCTTTATGTGCTTTCCTAAATTTTTTTTTATTTTTAAGTTTTCTGCTAAATACCAATCATGCCAACCATGGTAACCACATATTGCTACTCTGTCTCTACCACTGGCAGCTCGTGCTATCCTTATGGCAATCGAATTAGCTTCACCACCAGTTCTAGCAAACTTTACATTTTCAGCCCAAGGATGAATTTTAATAAGTTCTTTAGCTAAATTAACTTCCTCTACTGGATTTAAAGAGCTTAAATTTCCAGAATGTATAATTTTTTTTACTGCTTTATCCACTGCTGAATTATTATATCCAAGAATATTTGTCCCTACTCCCATTAAACTCATATCAATATATTTATTATTGTCTATATCCCACACAAAGCATCCTTTGGTTTTTTTAAAGTATGGCGGCCATCCTTTTGGTAAAAATATTTCTGGTCTTTTAGAAAAAAATGAGTTTCCACCCGGAATAATTTTTTTTGCTTTTTTATATAGTGCCTGACCTTTTTTTGTTTTTATCATAAAAATATTAAATTAATTAATTTTTCTTTTGATGTAAGAATTAATTTTAAACATTTCACTATCTTTCTTTTTCAAAGCAATAATTTTTTTCCATCTAAATCTAGTATTGGGATGAAATTTTTTAATTATATTTTTAATCAAAACAAAATCCTCCTTTTTATCTACAGTAAACCTTTCTTTTGAATAATCTATATTATTGCTTAAGTTAAAAGTTTTAAACTTTTTAGATCTTACTATAAATGGTGTTACATGTTCCCGGTCGTATTTTGTTTTTGCATTTTTCCATGCATATTTAAGTGAATCAAAAGTAAAAATTTCAACATCTAATCCATCTGGAAAAGTTGGGGGGCGAACATTAGAGAGGTAGTCCACTTTTTTTTTTCTAAAAAGCTTAACTGCCTTATCTATAATGGCAGGGTCTATTAATGGACAGTCAGCAGTAATTCTGATCACTGCGTCGGCATTATGGTAAATTGCTGCCTTATAAAATCTATCCAAAACATCATTTTCTGAACCCCTAAAAACTGAATATTTAATTTTTTTAATTAAGTTAAATAGCTGGTCATTTTGATTGTTGCTTGGAATTAATACAATAATTTTTTTAGACATTCTTGAATACTTTAATCGATCAAGTAAGATTTTGATTAGAGGTTTTCCAAAAATTTTTTTTAAAACTTTTTTTTTAAAACGTTTTGATCCCAATCTTGCTTGAACAAAAGTAAATATTTTATTTGATTTCACCATAATCTTGGGTTTATTAATTTTGATTTATTTGTTTCTAAAATTGAAAAATTTAATTTTTCATTTTTAATTTTAGTATGTAATATTTTTTTTAGTTGATTTACACTGTCAACACCAATAACAACTTTAGAAACTTGTTTTTGATAAGATGCAAAGTTTAGACAACCTTCTAATTGGCTCATTTTATTTTCTTTTAGCCAAGAGTGCCATTTGTTAAAATCTTTTTTGTACACTAAAAATTTTTTTGGCATTTTATTTTTTTTTATCAATAACAGTCCCTGTAAAAATATTGATCTTATGTGAATTTCTGTTTTTTTGGACAATAATTTACTCATCCATCCTGAGTTTAAAATTCTTTGATCAAAAACATTTAATGGAGTTTGAATAATATCTGGTTTAAATTTTTTAAAATAAGAACTAAGTTCTTTGGGGGAGTTAATTGAATAACCTATTTTTTTTATAAATCCTTTTTTTTTTAAATTGATGAGATCTCTATAAACTCTTTTTCCATTAGAGTTTTTTAAAATTTTAGTATTATGAATTAAAACTCCATAAAGCTTTTTAACTTTTAAATTATTTAAAGATTTAAATATTTCCTCTTTAGTATTAAATCCTTTTTTTATGTAATTTATTTTTGTAATAATTTTAAATTTTTTTAAATTAAAATTCCCTAAATTTTTTTCTGTTTTACCGTATGCTTTAGCTGTGTCTATAAATAAAATTTTTGACTTTACGAGTTCTTTAAGTATTTTATTTATTGAATTTTTTTTTAAAAAGCTTTTTTTATTTTTAATCCCATATTTCATAGAAAAATTTGCCGTCCCTAAAACAAATTTTTTCAAAAAAAATTTTTTTCGTAACATTATTTTCAAAACTTTCCAATTTCAAACGGATGATATTTTTTTAAATTTTTTACATTTGGAACTTTTTTTATCCATTGAAAATAAAATTTTAAACCTTTGTCCAAATTATAATTTGGTTTAAATTTAAATAATTTTTTTAATTTTTTTGATTTGGTGTGAAAACCAAATGAGTCTCCTGGAGTACCTTTGGAAATTTTAATCGGATAGTTCTTCTTTTTATTTGATGCTTTAATAATTTTCTTTAAAATTGTCCTAACATTATATTTGATACCAGAAGAAAGATTGAAGATTTCATCCTTCTTTTTAAACTTTATGAACATTGACTTTTTTAAAATATCAACGCAATCTTTTATATAAATTAAATCTCTAAACCTCTTTAATGAACCTTTGACAATTATTTTCTTATTTTTCCAAACATAGCTACTGTAAATACTCACCATTCCTTTTTTTAAGTTATTTAAATTTTCACCCGGTCCATAAGTATTAAAAACTCTTAGTATTATTGTTCGAACTTTTGTATTTTTCAAAATTTGCTTTACAAACATTTCACCTGAATACTTTGTAACACCATAAAGGGAATCTGGTTTTATTTCGGAATGCTCTGTAATTTCATTAGTGGGATTATTTCCGTATACTGCTACTGAACTTGTATAAATAAGAGTTTTTACATTTAATTCTTTTGCCAAATTACAAATTACATAAGTTCCGTAAGAGTTTGAAATTAAGTCAAATTTTGGATCATCATAAGCTGGTTCGACTGCTGATTGGGCGGCCAAGTGATAGATTATCTCTGGTTTCCAATTTTTAATTTTTTTTAAAATTTTTTTATCGGTAATATCTCCTTTTATAAATTTACACTTCTTATTTACAAAGGGTATTCCTCCTTGAAGCCTTAGCAAATCAACAACTAAGACTTTATGTCCAGATCTTATAAGTGATTGTGTCAAATGTGCGCCAATAAAACCAGCGCCTCCCGTAACAAGTATTTTTTTTGATTTTTTTTTCACGTTAAATATAGATTAAAAATTTTATCGATTTAAATCCCACTGTACATTTCTATCAAGAGAATAACTGCCATAAATAAAAATTCTCTCTTTTTTCTTAGAAAGAAACTTGGAGACACCATGATATGAATTAGGTGTAGATAAAAAAACAAACATTTGGCCTGAAACTGGTGGAAATTTATTTATCTTTAAGACAGTATTATTTTCTGGAAATCTTTTATACAACTTTGGGTCTCTATAATTTTTTTTTGATTTGTAAACTTCAAACTGACCTCCATCTTTTTTGCTTATATTATTCAAGTAAATTAAAAAAGAAATCACTCTTGTGTCTCTATCTCTATGAGCTTGTCTAAAATAGCCTCTTTTAGATTTAGAAAAGTCCATGTCTAAATTAATTTTAGGCTTAAAGAAAGAAGAAATTATTTTAGTTTTTCTGAAATAATCAAAAAAATTAAATTTTTGCTGCCCGTATGAATCTTTTGAAAATGATAAATTTTTAGTATTTGCAGAAAAATTAGATTTTAAATTATTTTTTTTTAAAATTTTTTCCATCTTTTTATATGTTTTTAGATTATTTAATGACTTATAAAGTTCAGAAAGATACGGTGAACTACTTAAAGATTTACTAAAAGTTTCTGAACCTTTATTAACTCTATATCTACCATTCATAACAAGATCATCAAAATTTGAAAAGTTTTTAATTTCCTTGCACAAATTTTCACAAGTTTCTTTTGCTATAAACTTATCCAAAAGAACTATTGGATAATCGGCTTTAATTTTTTTTGGTTTTTTATATATAAGGTTAATTTTCATTTTTTATTATTTTTTTAAAATTTTTAAAATCATTTAAATCATCAATATCATATCCTGAATTGTTTTTTGAAATTATAGGTAAAGGATTGTTGCATAACCTGTCTTTATATTTACTATAAACGTTTCTTGAAGCAAAAAAAACTGCACTATTTGCTGTATATAGTTCTAATAAGTCTTGAGTTCTAGGCCATTTCTTTTTTTTTGCATTATGCGATAACCACTTCTTTTTTTTAGAAAAAAGAAATTTTTGCAACAAATCTGCGCTAAATGAACTTTTTATTTTACTATCAACTTTTTTTTTCTTAAAAAATTTCTTTAAAAAATCTATATAATCTATATGGGTAAAGTTTGGACTGGTTACATGGGTCCACAAAATATAATCACCATTACAAATTTTTGGGACCTCTAAACAAAGTTTATCCAGGGAGTCGTCCATTGATAAGTTTTTGCTTCTATTGTGAACCTTTATCCACTTAAATTTTTTTACAAACTGTTTGACTTTCTCACAATTAGTGGAAATTACGAACTCAAATTCTTTCAATGATTTGGTGTTTTCTTTTTTAAGTAAATGCTTAAGCTTGAGAAGTTGTCTAACTTTAATCTCTGTTAAGCCTTTTTTAAAATGCAAAATAGGTCTAGTATTTTTATTAATAACTCTTTTACTTCCTTTCCTTATTGGAATGAAAAAACTAATCATCTAACCAAGGATTTTTTTGTTTTAATTTTAAGAAACTTTTTGTATAGGTAAAAATCTTTAGTCCTTTTTTAAAAAGTTCATCAACACTTTCTTGTGTTTCTTTCATTACTATTCTTCCTTTTTCATTTTCTGGATTTCCGTCAAAGAAAGCTAAAAATATTTTTTTAATGTTTCTATTTAAACAGGCCTTCCCAAAAAGGAGCAATGGATTTAATGCAATACTGTTTGATTTAACAATTTTAATTTTATTATCAAAGTTTATATTATCAGGCAAAAAATCTTCCTCGGCTATTATTCCATACAAATTAATTTTTTTGAAAATTTTTTTATCTTTTATAAAACTAATTTTTTTTATTTCACTCCCGCTTAAAATTAAGATTATAGGATTTTTTATCACTAATTCTAATTTAAGATAATTAAATAGAGCTCTGCTACCACTTAAAATTATTGGAGCTTTTTTACTTATTTTTTCAAAAAAGTATTCTCCGTAATCTAAAAAAGAGGGGGAACCACCGATTATAATTGGTGAGTTTAACTTGTCTCTACTTAATTTTGACAAATTGTTTAGATTTTTAAATTTTATATTTTTTTCTTTGTTCAATGAATTTGTTATAGCTTTTACAGCTGTACCTGGATCTAATCTTCTTTTTTGCATAAGATTCATCATTTCACTTTGTGAAAAACCATTGGTGGCAGCAAATGCATAAGCAAAAGAACTTCCCCATTTCATGTCAATTTTTAACTCTTCAAAAACTTCTAATAAATTGTTTAAATCAAATCCAGAAATTCTATTTCTTTTGTTTTCTTGGGTAGCTAATAATAACTCTGTTTCTGCATTTCCTGCTCCTCTTCCCATTCCTCTAAAAGTTGAGTCAACTATTTCGCAGCCTGAATTATTAGCAGAGATGGTGTTAGCTAAAGCTAAGCCACAATTATTATGAAAGTGGCATCCAAATTTTAACTTTTTAACTGGGATTTTTTTTACTTTTTTTAAGAATTTTTCTATTTTGTTAGGCATTAAAGCCCCATAGCTATCAACAAAAGATACCACATTTATTTTTGTATCAAGTAACGATAGTGTTTTTTTTATAAATTTATCATCTTCAATCCATTTACTTAGGTACATTAAGTTTATATTGAATGTTAATTTTTTTTTATATTTTTTAATTAAAGGATTTAATATTCCAACAATTTTATTAATGTCTTTAGGTGCAACTGCAAATCTTACTCCATCCAAGTATTTAGTTTTATTTTTAATTAATTTCTCGAGATCTTTCTTGTTATTTATTTCTTTAAAATTAATCATAGCAAATACCTTTTGATCTCTTCTTAATATAAGTTTTGCTTTTTGTAGAAGTTCTTTGTTTAAATGATAGAATTGGCCATTAAAATCTTCTTGGTTCGAAAGATAGCCTAACTCCACTATGGAAATAGGAAGTTTAGAAACAGTTTTTAGATAATTATCAATTAAATTTTTGGAAAAATTCCAGTCGGTATAGTAACCGCCATCTCTTAAAGTACAGTCTAAAATTTGCATGTTATACATTGTTCAATTATTGAACATGATAACTTCTAATGACCATAATGTAAAGTTTAGGATAGATAAAAATTCTTTTCAGTGCATAAATCAAGCCAATTGAGCTATTAGTACTGGTCAGCTTCACGCGTTGCCGCGCTTCCACATCCAGCCTATCAACG
>MDSV01130295.1_pt1 | contig 37045 bp, 19 predicted proteins | sample 810851 | NCBI WGS metagenome assembly MDSV01 (sample SAMN05326640, study PRJNA326480) | marine metagenome | isolation source: seawater | place: Atlantic Ocean: North East | collected 2012 | reverse complement strand
GTGGAACACGCGCAGGGACTCGTGCACCCACAGGCGCGTCAGCGCGTCGGGGTCGGGCACCGACGCCGCCGACGCCGAGCACACCATCTGGAACACCTTGCTGACGTCGCGCAGGTTGAACGTGTAGTGCGACTTGGTGGGCGTCGGCAAGAGCTCGCGCTGCACGACGCGGTACAAGTCCACCGTCGCCGTGACCAAGTTTCCCTGCAGACGCGCCACCGGCGCCGGGATCTCGTTCGTTCGCGCCCACCAATTCGTGAGCGCGCCGAAAATCTTGCTCATCGCCGCGTCGTCGAACGACGAGACGCACACAAGCGAGTAGTGTCGCAGGTAGCGGTTGGTGACGTGGTTGCGCCCGCCGCCGGGCGGGCCCATGGCGGCGCAGAACTTGACGTCCACGATTTTGCGGAACGTCAGCTCCTTGCGGTCGTACCAGCCGTCGTAGTCCATGCTCTGCCTGAGCAGCTCGATGGGCGGCTGCGCGCCGTACTCTTCAACTTGCGGCATGTTGAGGTCGTCCACGAACACCACCATCTTTTTGCCGATCGGCGGGCCGAACACGCCCTTGCGCCGCTTGTCCAGCTTCCCGTCCACCACGTCCTGCGTCTGGTTCGCCGAGGTCTGCGCGGAGAAGTTCATGAACAGGTACGACCAGCTCGAGCCCTCTGTCTCGTCCGCCAGTCGCGAAATGTGCCGCTTGATGTACGCCGTCTTGCCCGTGCCCGTCGGCCCCACGAACAGAAAGTTCACGCGCGCGTTGACGAAGACGTCGATGAGGAAGGTGTACCGGATCGTGTCCACGGTGGGCACGATGATGTCCGTGTACTGCGCGCCTTCGGGGATGGGCGTGTCCTCGCGCGTCTTGACCCAGGCGACCCACTTGCCGGAGGGCTTGTCGAACACGAAGTCGTACACCGTCGCGTCCTTGCCTTCCACGGCGTCGGGGAAGAGCTGCGTCACCTTGCGGTTTGGGGGCAGGTTCTTGGTCATGAACGCCTGCAGCGCCTCGGGGACCTCGCCGATGAGCAAGCCGCGCAGCGTCGCGTCGAACTTCGCGCGCCCCTCCTCGTCCACGGAGGCGCCCACGGACCACACGAGCGCGAACAGGAACAGCGAGTCCAGCCACGTCAGCAGCAGGTTCTTGTTCATCTCCGCGGCGAGTTTTTCGTCCCGGAAGTCCGCCAGCAGCGCCTCCAGCAGGCGCATGCACGCCTGCGCGAGGTTGATCTCGTGCATCGGCTGCGGCATTCTGCACTCCTTGGTCGCGAGGCGCACGCAGGGAGGCAGGAGCCAGTCGAACAGGCTTTCGATGTGCGCCTTGTGCTCGTCCAACAGCCCTTCCGGCAGCGTGTGCATCCAGGAGACCATCACCGGTCGCCACCCGAGCAGGGACGGCTGCACGTACACCATGCCGCACCGGGAAACCGTCGCCGGTGACGCCACCGCCAGATCCTGCACCTCGAAGATCATGTTCATCAGGCCCTGCATGGCGATGATCTCGCCCGAGTTCAGGCACAGCTTTTTGTTGTCGTCCAGCACGGTGTTCATGTTCTCGATCCAGATGGCGTCCACGGGGCCGTCGAACACCACCCACTTGCGGTCGGGCGACGTGTCGCGCGCGGCGTTGCGAAACGTCACCGCCAAAACGCCATCCGCCCACTCCTTGGAGACGGGGTCTTCGGCGCCGTAGAGCTGCGACATCGTCACCGACTTGGGATTTATGCAGTAGTATTTGACGTGGAACTCGCCGTTCAGCTTCTGGTCGCACAGGTCGCCCAGCGCCGCGGCCAGCACGGAGATGCACGAGGACTTCATCCCGAAACTCTCGCCGACGATCATCAGGCCGTGGCGCACGATGATCATCTCGTACAGCTGGATGATCTTCTCGAAGAACGTCGGCAACGGCTGCAGGTTGCGCCGCAGCGACTCCTTCTCGAGCGCCGCGGTGAGGTTGTCGTAGTCAATCTCGGGGAGCTCCACCCCGGGGAAGAGGTCGGAGAGGATGCCCCGGAACAACGGCACGTCCTGGTCCAGGAACTTGGGCAGGTTCACGTCGGTGATCGCGCGAAGCATCAGGATGTCTTCGCGTTCGTCCACGAACTTGCGCTTTAAATTTCCCGCGGCGCGCAGCACGGAAATCACCGCGCGCATGCCGTAGTCGTAGTGGTCCTGCGACGAGAGCTGCTCCGAGCACAGGCGATAGGTCTGCACCAGCTTGCGCGCCATGTCTCGCGCCTCGAGGTACCCGTACGAGTACATGATGATCTCCGCGATCATCGCGTAGTCAGGGACCATCATCGCGACGTCGCGGAACAGCGCTTTCAAGTTATCGGGGAGCTCCGAGCGCCCGGCGTAGCCGGGGTTCATGGTGATGAACACGTTCGCCGTCGGGATGAGCCGAAGCTCGACGCCCTCGAACACGAACGTCTTGACCCGCGCGGCGACGGCTCTTTGGATGCACAGCACTTGCTGCGCCACCACGGACAGAACCTCGAGCTCGATGCGGTTGAACTCGTCGAAGCACGCCCACGCGCCGGACGCGGCGAGGCCCTTGAAGAACTTGCCCATCGCCTTGTAGTCGAGGCCGTCCGAGCAGTTGAACACGACGCACTGGATCGCGATCGCCTTGGAGAGGTCCTTGGTGGTCTCCGTCTTGCCCGTGCCCGCCGGGCCGGCGGGCGCGCCGCCCAGGTTCAGGTGGATCGCGCCCATCAGCGTGCGGTAGCACCGGTCCGTCAGCGGCGTGATCACCAGCCGCGTGCTGTTCCCCAAATACTCGTATCCGTACCGCGCCTCGGCGTTGATCATCCGCACCGTCAGGTCGCCATCCTCCCAGAAGTACCGCAGCTGCGCCAGCCACTTGAAGTCCTTGGGGTCGGAGACGCCGTCGGCGGACATCTGCTGCACGACATCGCGCGCGTGCACGTCGATCACGACCAGCGACGCCATCGTCGCGCGCTCGAGCTTGCTCAGCTCGCCGCGCACCATGTTCACGATGTTGGTGAGCTGCCCGTTGCACTTCTCGCCGTACTCAGCCAGCTTCTTGGCGCCGCCCTGCGCAATCGCCGCGGTGACCTCGGCGGTCCAGTGCACCTGCGACGCGGCGAGGATCACCTGGCCCGGCCACTCCAGGATCCACTGTTCGCGCGGCTTCGTGACGTACTCCTGCACGGCTTTTTCGGTGACCTCCCGGATGGACACCTTCATGACGTCCTCGAACTCGAGCATCCAGCACTCCACGGCGTTCGTCTCGGCGGGGTCGATCTCCTTGCTCAGCGGCACGCGCTCGCCCTCCACGGAGATCATCGCGCGCATCGTGATGTCGTCCGTGAACTCCACCTCCTTCACAGCCTCGAAGCACTTCTTCATGAACGGCTGGATCTTCAGCGGGTCCTTCGCCTCGGAGAGAATCTCCAACAGCTCGTCGTTGGACAGGAAAAAGAACCGCGGGAACGCCAGCTTCTTGGTGTCCAGGAAATCGTTCAGGCCCTTCTCCACGACGTCCAGCTCGTGGTTCGCGGCTTGCAGATCCTCCAGCAAATTCGGAATCTCGGGCGCGACCATCGCCGCGGGCCGTTCGCGGATCGCCTCCACCAGCCGCCGCCAGCTCTGGTCCATCTTCATGAACGCCGCGCCCTCCGTGGGGATCTGCTTCATGATCTCCTCGGAGTTGAAGATGGGCTCGAGGTACAGCCACTTGCTCTGGCACCGCAGCCACGCGTCCACGATGTCCTGCAGCCGCGTCAGCCGCTCTTCCCAGGGCACCACGCGATCCATGAAGGGAACCGCGAAGGGCGACGCGCGCATCGCCTGCGTCTTGACGATGTGCTCGTCCAGCAGCGTCTGCGCCTCCTCCATGGGTGCGCCCTCCATGATGCACGTGCCGGTGGCTTTCCAGTCCTTCAAACCGAACACGCACGGTTTCCAGTCCGCGATCATCTTGTCCAGCGCCTTTTCGAAGTTGTACTCGCGCGACGCCACGTCGGAGCACTCGGCGATCTTCTCCAGGTGGTCCAGCACGCCCTTGTCCAGGAGCTTCTTGAGGCTCGTGTGGTCGTCGCGCTTCAGCTCGAACCCCACGACGTCGATCACGTCCGTCATCGCGATCCAGTGCCTGTCCCGCAGCCCGGGGTTGCACACCGCGTCGATCAGCGGCTGGTACGTCTTGAAGTCCTCGATCTTCGCCAGCGTCGCCGTCGCCGCCTTGAGCGGCTCGGGAAGCCGGTCGCCGCCGGTGAGCCCGCTGAAAACCTTCTGCAGCTTGAACATCACGCGGTAGGCGTCCTGCACCGCCTCGTCCATGGTCTCGGGCACGAGCGCGGAGAAAGGCCCGGTGAGCCAGTCCCGGTGGTTGCGGAACATGCTCCGCGTCGTCTGCCACAGCTTCTTGAACGGGTCCAGCGACGAAATCTGCGCGTTGATCTGCGGCGCGTACTTGGTGGGCGCGAACGAAAAGAGCCGTTCCTCGGCGTTGATCTCCTGGCTCTCCGCCAGCGCGCGCTCGATCGCCTCGGCCAGCGCGTCCGCTTTCGCGGCAATCGCCTCGCGCTCGACGACGTCCCCCAGAACGCGGAACTCGGCGATCTCCTTCTTGCGCGCCTCGAGCGCCTCCGCGAACGCCTTGCGACGCGCCTTGACCTCCTTCTCGAACACCTTGTACTCCTTCTCCACCGTCACCGAGGCTTTTAAAAGCACAGCCTTGCACTTCAGCGGCCACCCCTTGGCGAGCACGCTCAGTTCCAAGTCCTCGTCCGACTGGTCGCGGAAGTACTCGTCCAGGAACTCGTCCCGCGCGGCGTTGTGCGCGATCGCGGCTTTCAACGCGTCGAGTTCGGCGGGCAGGAACTTCATGTACGTCTTCAACCCGACGCAAGCCTTGCCCGTCTCCGAGACCCGCGACACGCGCGCCTCGATCGCCTCGTACGCCGCGACGACTTTTTCGTTACTCTCGCGCGCGGCGGCGCGAACGGAATCCGTCAAACACCGGGCGACGCGGCGCGCGGCGTCCGCGAGCGCCGACTTCAGCTGCGACACGTCCACGCTGTACGCGCCGCACATCACGCGTTCGGAAGCGAGATTCTCGACGACACGCGCCTCCTCCAGAAACGCGTCGATCGCCTCCTTGTACTCTGGGAGCGTTTTTTCTGAATCCGCAAACGTCCGCGCGTGCGCCTCCGCGTCCATCGTCAACAAGCGCAGGTGCGGGTCGAACAGGCTCGCCAAGCCCCTCGGCGCGATGGCGGCGCGGCGCATCACCACGTGCACGGCGCGCCGAGCCTCGGCGATGGGCGAGTCCTCCAGCGTCGCGGAGGACAACGCGGTTTTGGGTTTCGGTGTGCTCTTCTCGGCGGCGATCTCGTCCGCGGTCATCTCGCGCACCGCCTTCTTGGGCGGCGCGGGGGGCGCCACCCGCGGCACGCCGGCGGCGGCGAGCACGAACCGGTCCAACGCGCCGACGGCGATCCGCGCGACGGCGTCCAGGGGCGGGTCGAATCGCGCCTCCGCGGACTTGACGATCCGCGTCACGAATCGACGTTTCTTGCCGCTTCTCGCCGCCTCGGACGCGGTCGGCGAGTCCGGCTCCGTCGCGATGGACGCAGCGTCGTCCTCCGTCGCGGCGGGTCCGTCGGTCGCGGGATCGGCGCTCGTCTCCGGAGCCTCCGGAGGCCCCCCGGGTCCCGGCTCCGGGAGGGTTCGAACCTCGCCCGCCTCCTCGTCCGCCTCCTCGTCCGCCTCCTCGTCCGCCTCGACCTCCACCTGCGTCTCCGTCTCGGTCACGTGCGGCACGACGCGCACCACGAAGACGGGCGCGCGGTCCCACAGCAGCTTCTCCGCGAGCGGATCGGCGTAGAGGTGCTCGTCGCTGAACGCGCGCGTCTCGAAAAACGCGGCGTACTCGGCGACGCGCTGCCGCACGAGCGCCCGCAACTCGGAAGCCTGCTGCGTGGCCACCGCCTCGTAGACGTCCCCGCGGCCTCGCGCTTCCTCCGGACTCAGGGGGCGCGTTTGGAACGCCGCCATGGACTTCGAGCGCCACGCGTCCCAGATGCCGTTCTTCGCGCGCTCGCACGCCGCCTTCTGAAACGCGTCGAACGCGTCGGCTTCGTACGGAAGGCTCCGCGCAAACGTCTCGCTCGTCACGTCGCATAACGGCTCATCCGCGTGGTGGACGTGCCAATCCCGCGCGAGCTCTAGCGCGTGCCACGTGTTGACGCGCAGCTCGCGCTCGAGCGCGAACCGCGCGTCGTCCACGGACGCGGACCAGCCGCGCGGCAGCGAGACGTACGGCGAGGGCGCGAAATGGCTCGACGCCGCCGCGCCGATGGAATCAATTTTTCGTTTCCCGGAGCGGCGCGACGTCTCGGCGTGCCTCGCCCTCCTGCGGCGCTCGGCCGCCAGCGCCGAGCCCGGGGGCGCGGGGAGGAACTCCGCGAGCGCCTCGCACCCCAGCCTGCGCCGCTCGTGCGCGTCGGTCAGCGCGTAGTCGACGACCGCTTTCCGCGCGGCTCTCGCCTGGTCGTCCCGCATCTCCTCCAGGAACCCCAGGATGAGCGTCTCGAACCTCGCGCGGGTCATGCGCCCCTTGGGCTCGGGCGGCACGAGCGCCAGCGTGCGCTCGAACCACTCCTGCTTGGGTGGGGCGACGTGCGCGTTCGCGCTGTCACCACCAGGCCCGCCTCCGGGTTCGCGTGGAACGCCGTGTTCGACGTAGTAGAAGTACCGAACGGTCGCGTCGGCGATCTGTTTCCGCCGCGCCGAGGCGTACTCGAACGGCGCGCGCGTCTTTTCCGTCGTCGCGCCGGACGCGTTCGCACCGGACGACGACGCGAGGTCCTCCTCCGAGGACGCGCCGTTTTCGTCGCGCGCAGAGACGGACGGAGCGGTGAACGGGGTGTCCGGCGAGTCGCGACCGTCGCGACCGCTCTTCTTTTCGGGTTCGTGAACGGTCCGCGCGTCCGTCTCCAGCGGCGTCGTGGAGACGCGCGCGCGCGGGTCGATTTTAGCTCCCGTCTTCGCGTCGCGCGGCGGGTACGCGGCGGACGGGTACGCCGGCGCGGGCATGCGTAGAATCTCCGCGTTCGTCTCCAACCCGGTTCGTTTCACGACCGGGGGGCCTTTCTTCGGCCGCTCCAGCACACGCGCGTGCGCGCTGGGCGTGTAGTTGGCGCCTATGCGCGCGGTGGGCGCGCGCCGGTACAAGTCGCGCACGTCGCCGAAAACAGACGCGCGCGCGAACGGCGCGAGCTCGTTAATCGCCGGGGGGAGCGCACGCGCCATCTCTGCTGGGATCGCGTTCGCGAGCGCCAGCTCCTGCGTCTGAACGAACTTGTGCGATGCGTCCGCGCGCGCGTCGCGAACGCGCGAATCCGCCGTCTGTCGTTTTCAGAGAACGTAAACGCGGTCGCGCATTCAGAGAGACGGGCGGATGAACGAAAACGTGGGATGGGTGATGTGTGGGTCGACGGTGGGTCGCGTGTCAGGTTGTGCGCTCGGGTCCGCGTCCGTCTTCGGCGCTTCATCGGGACGGCCGGACGAGTTCCCGCGCGCGCGCGATTCCGAAAACGTCACCGCTCGCGTCGTCGTCGCGCGTCGCGGAACCGAGCCGAGCGCGGTCGCCAGGGCGCTCGGGTCGCGATCGACCGCTCCGTGCCGTTCGCGGAGCGGGTCGAACGATTCGCGCGGGGACGCACCGCCGTCTCCTCCGTCTCCAGGAGCTCGGGCAAGACCTCGCGCATGCTCCAGTACGGCAGCTCATCGCGCGTCGGCAGGGGTTTCTCGAACGGGTCGCGGATGACCTGCGGGCGTTCGTCAGAGGGGTGGGGGTGTCAGCGCGGGGTGGCCGAGGCCGAGAGACCGCGCGGCGAGCCCGAGCGAAATGATTCTCTGACGGGAGGAGTGGGGGGGCGCGCGACGCGCCGGTCCCTGTCTCCTCCGAAACCGCTCCCGCGCGTACCGTGTCGTGCGAGACGTCGCTCGTCTCCGCGTGCGGGTCGCGCCGCGACTCCATCGTCGCCTGCGCCGAGTCGCGACACCTCGACACACGCGCGACGCACTGTCGTTGTTGCTGTGCGAGAGACGCGCACAGGACGCGAAGCGCGATCGAGGTTCGGGCTTCAATTGACCGAAGCCGCGCGCCCGCGCCGGTCGAGCGCGATCTCCGCGGTTTGGAAATTCGGCGCGTGCTTCCAAATCGGGACGTGATGACCGCGCGCACGATTTTTTTTTTCGAGCGCTCATCGATGATGGAGAAATGGATGCGACCAATTTCGCCGAAAACCCAACCCGACAGGGCCCCGTTGACCGATTATCGTTCCGCGAACCCGCGAATTGACCCGTGATTCCCGATGAACGCTCCGAGATTTTCAAAGTGTAAAAGTATCAAGCATGAGCTGGAAACGAAACCAAATATCGTTTTTGCCGAGCGCGAACTAAACCCCGGTTCTCGAGTCAAAACGCGCTCTCCACTCTGCCACCGATATTATGGAAACGCTCGACGAGATACTTCGCGAAGTAACAAAATATAACTCGCCACTGCTCGCCGGCACGCCGCCGCCGACGCACGCGCGACGAACGTTCGGGTCCCGAACCTCGCGCGCACTCAAGAGCACCTCGCAGGGGACGCGCGCGGTCGCTCCCCTCGCGACCCGCGCGCGGAACCGCCGCGGAAGCGCAGAAGCGCGACCCGCGAAGGCGCCGGGGAAAAAAACGCGCGCCTGCGTCCATCCCGACGCGACGGGCGCCGGACGCGCGCAAGGCGACGATGACGACCACGCGCCTGGCGAAGGCGCGCGTGGAGTGCGATGATGCCATGGACGTGGACGACGCGAGCGCCGACCGCACCACCGAGGAGGTCATCGTCGCCGCGTACCGCCGAGATGCGGACGCGGTGGCCTCCGCGCTGAGGCGGTGCTCGCCCGCGACGACCGCCGATATGTCGCTGTCGCGCGCGGCGGCGGTCTCGCTGCTGGGTGAGGACGTCTACCTCGGGTCGCACAGCTGGAGCACGCAGGAGGACTTCCCGGTGATGTATTTCGCAGGTACGCGCTCTTCACGACCCCGCCCCGGACGCGCGCGCGTCTCCCCGGCCCGCCCGCACGCGCGGAAAATCGCGCACGACCCGGCAGTCTTTTGGCTTTTTCCCGCGAAACTTTAGTCAGCCTTGCCGCGTCACCGGGCGCACGAACCGTTGGACCCGCGCGGGGACGCGCGCTGCGTCGCGACGCGGGAGCCTCGCGACGCGCCGTCCGGCGATTCGCGAGCCCGACGTCACGCCCGAGCGTGCCTCCGCGCGCATCCCGCGAGCTCGTTGTCGCGGCCGGACGCCGTGCGCGTTCGCGTCGCGCGCCAGATGCGGAAAAAAGCGGCGCAGAACTTCGGGTGCACACGCGGCGCGCCCGACGCGAATCCAGCTGGAAACCGCGGGGCGATATTTTGCGCCCGACGAGATGCTCGCGATTTTTTTTATTTTTTTTCCACGAGAGGCGTCGCCTTTTTTTTTAGTCTCGCGCGCGCTGACGAAAAGCGCCTCGCGGTCCTTCTCGCGCCTCCTCCCGCAGCGAAATGGGGCGGCCCCGCGGTTTCCAAGACGCTCCTCGAGCACGGCGCGCGGGTCGCGCAGGCGACCACCCTCGGCGTGCAGCCGCTGCACATGGCGGCGCAGGAGGGCCAGGAGGAAACGGCGCGTCTGCTGCTTCGGCACGGCGCGCCGGCGGGCGCGACGGATCGCGCCGGGTGGAGCGCTTTCCACTACGCGGCGAACCACCGGTGGGCCACCTGGAGCGACGGCGTGGACGGGCAGCTCGCCGTTCTGCGCATGCTGGTGGAGCACGGCGCGGACGTCGACGCGAGCGACGGCGAGGGGTACACCTGCGTGCACAGCGCGGCGCAGTCGGGGAAGGTGGAGATGCTCCGCGTGCTCCGAAACCTGGGCGCCAAGCCGGACGCCGTCACCGTGCGCGGCGTCGCGCCCGTGCACGTCGCCGCCGAGGGCGGGCGCGCGGCAGTGGTGGCCGAGCTGCTGGACTGGTGCCCGGCGGCCGCGGAGTGCGAGGACGTGCGCGGGCACAGGCCGCTGCACCACGCCGCCTACCACGGGCACGCCAACGTCGTGGAGACGCTGCTGCGCCGCGGCGCCGACGCGTGCCCGCGCGGCGACCGCGGAGCCTCGCGGAAGCGCGGCCACGCCGGCGATGGGAACGCGGACGGAGGCGCGGACGGAAGCCGGCAGCGGGACGCGCTCGCGGGCGGGCGCGGCGGCGTCGGCTGCGCGACGACGCCCCTGCACCTGGCGGCGCGCAGCGGGTCGCTGGACGCGGTGGTGGTGCTCCTGGCGGGCGGCGCGGACCCGACGCGCGTCGACTCGCGCGGGTGGACCCCGCGGCGGCTGGCGGCGGAGTGCGCGGCGCGCGAGGCGAAGACGCGCGGCTCGGGCTCGGCCGCGAACGAAGCGTCGAACGCGTCGAACGCGGCGAACGACCGATCGAACGCCGCGTCCGATCGTTGGAACCGGTCCGTCGCGAACCGCGCGGCGGTGGACGCCGCGTTGGAGCGCGCCGAGGCGGGCACGCCGCTGCTCTGGTCCCGGGCGGCGCACCGGCTATTTCCGGAGCGGTTCCGGCGGGACGCGCGCGACGTCATTCGCGCCTCGTGGGGCGCGACGCGCCGACTGCGCGGGCTCGCCGCCGACCTCGTGCACGACGAGGTGCTCCGCGCGAGCGCGCGGAGCGTGTGGCCGAAAGAAATCTCGCCCGCCGCGTGGCGCGCCGTCGAGCGCGTGCGCGCCGCCGTGGAGGCCAAGTGGCGCGACGTTGAGGCGCGGTCTGGGCGCCTGGCGCGCGGCGTCGGGCTCGGGATGGGGCTCGAGTTCGGCGGCCTGGAGCCGTTCCACGCGGGGGGGCGCTACGGGCGGCTGGGGGCGTTCGAGGCGTTCGGGACTGGATACCCATACGCGAAGGGCGCCGAGGACGCCGTAGCCGAGACGGCGACGTCGCCCGGCGAGGATTCGCGACCCGGCGCGGGCGCGCACCCGGCCCGCGCGCGCGCCACGAGCGCGCAGTGCGCGGCGCGGCGCGAGATGCTGAACGCGCCCGCGCCGGGCACGCCGCCCGGCTCGGCGGGCCCGGGGTGCGCGGACGGCAGCGTCGCGGATGACGACGCGATGGAGACGGGCGACGACGACGCCGACGGCGAGGACGAGGACGAGGTGCAGTCCGCGCCCCCCACCGCGCACCAGACGGCGGCGGCGGAGCGCGAGGCGGAGCGGAGACACGCGGAGGCGCAGCAGCACGCCGCCATGCAGCGCGAGCTCTTCACGATGTACGAGACGCAGATGCACCTCGCCGCCGCGCTCGCCGCGCAGTGACGCGCCGTCGGGCAGAGGGCGCCTTTGCGAGCGCCGCGCTCGAATCTTTGAGAGCGCGCCGCCGCGGCTGTATTACCGCCGCGGCGAGCGCGCGCGCGGAAACACCTCGAGTCAAGAAGCACGAGACTCGCGTGTACACCACGCCGCGGGGGCACCTGTACTTTGACTTTGCTTTGTCTTCCCCGACCCCCGCGGAAGCCCTTTCAGTAATACAGGAGTAGCAGAGAAGCGTCGTCGAGCGAGCGGCTCGCGGCGAAACCGTGTGCGAGTGAGGTTTCGCCGCGGGCGCCGCGGGCGCGCGCGAATAAAAGTATCGCGCGGACGACCCGAGACGCGGTCGTAGCTGTATAATACATTCGATATCAAGAACAAAGAATGAAGCAACGGTTGAAAAAAGAATCAGCAACATCCGCCGCCGCCCCCCCCGCATCCGTGCCCTCCCCTGTGCGCGGCGCGGCGCGCCGCCTCGGCGCGCTCGGCGATGGCCTCTTTATCGTACCCCTCGTCGTACAGCTTGCGCTTCATGGGATCCTCCATGATCTCGAGCGCCTCGCCGAGCGCCTTGAAGTTGCGCTCGGCCAGCGCCTTCTCCTCGTCGCTCTTGGTGGCGTGTCGGTCGGGGTGCCACTCCATGCACCGCGCCTTGTACGCCTGCTTGATCTCGGGCACCGAGGCCACCGACGACACGCCGAGCACCTCGTAGTACCTCGGCCGCTTCGCCTTGCGCGTCTCGAACACAGCCTTCTCGTGGTGCTTCTTCGTGGTCTCGTCCGAGGGGTCCATCTTCAGCAAAACCTCCAGCCGCTCCGCCGCCTCCGCGGGGCGCCCGAGCGCGATCAGACACGACCCGGCGACGTAGTACGCGCGCTTGTGGTCCTCGCGCGCCGCGACCGCCAGGTCGCAGTCCGCCAGCGCCTCTTCGTGCAGACGCAGGCGCAGCAGCGCCTGCGCGCGCTCGCTCACGACCTCCGCGAACAGAGGCGACCGCTCCGGCGCGTCCGCGAGCGCAAGCGTCTCCGTGAAGGCGTCGCGCGCCTCCTCGAACGCGCGTCGTTTGAAGCTCTCCCGCGCGCGCGTCAGCGCGTCGGCGGTTTTCTTCATCCTCCGGAACGCTCTTTGCGCGTCGGCGCCGTCGGGGTCGAGGCGCAGCGCCTCCTTCAGGTGCTTCAGCCCCTGGTCGAAGTCGTCCGACAGACACAGCGCGTGCCCGCGCGTGGCGTACGCCTGCGCGTTGCCTTCGTCCTCGCGGATCACGGAGAGCGCCGCGCGCGTCGCGCGGTCGCATCGGCCGAGAAACGTCTCGGCGCGCGCCGCGCCGAGCGTCGCCGCCGCGCAACGGAAAACGGACCCCGCCGCGGCGTACGTCTCGAGCGCGCCGAGGAAGTCACCCGACGCGATCTGCGCGTCGCCCGCGTGCAAATGCGCAGCTAAGCTCTCCGTCTGCGCGACGACGCTTCGTATCTCCTCGTCCCCGGGCACGTGCTTCGCGGCGGCGCGCGCGGCGGACGCCGCGCCCGCTACATCGCTCGACTCGCACAGCGCCTTGACCAAGCGCGCGTTGGCTTTTTTGTGCGCCGGGTCAATCGCGAGCGCCCGGCGGCAATCCGCGACGCACTCCTTGAGCGCGCCGACGTGCAGCCACGCCGCCGCGCGGTTGGCGTAGTACGCCGCGACGCTCGGGTGGGTCGCGCCCAGGCTCCGCTCCGCCACCGAAACCGCCTTCGAGTACAGCTGGATGGCCTCCTTAAACGCCCTCGCCTGGAACTTGGCGTTGCCCTGCTCCTTCAGCGCCTCGGCGTTCCTCGCGCCCGTCCGCGCGTCCGCGTCCGCCTCCATGGACGCCGTGCGCGGAAGCTTGGCGCCTTTCTCCGCGCCCGACTCGTCGTCCATCATCGCCGCGCGCGTCCCGTGCGAGCGCGAGTCCGTGAGGTGCGAGGACACCTCGGAGAGGTCGCCTCGCCACGCGCACTTCGTGGAGGCGTGCGTGGGGCACCGCACCTGGACGCGCCCGAGCAGGCGCCAGGCGAGCGGCGAGGCGAGTTTCAGGTCGTGCACGGTGTTTCGCTCGATACCCGCGTTACACGTCGGGCACCGCGTCCCGATGAGCGGGTTCGTGCCGCTCATGGCCGCCTCGGCGTGCGCCTCCGCGTCCGTCCCCGCGCGCGACATCCAGTTGGAGAGGCACGACTGGCAAAAGACGTGCCCGCACCGCGTGTGCGAGCACTGCGTGTACTCCACCAGCTCCGTGCAGATCTTGCACTGGAACTCCTCCACGAGCGCATCGCTCGTGAGCACATCCGCGAGGGGGAAGCCCATGGCGCTCCGACAAGCGCCCGGCGCGCTCGCGTGAAGAAGAATGCCGAAGCCTTGTGATGTCCAAGGAAAGAAGACGAACATAACGCGATTTTCCGAAGAAAGTCTCGACCGGTCCACCTTTCAAGCGACCGCTCCGAGTCTTCGCGTCCATCGCGGGACTTGAAACCGGGTGTTAGTTATGTAGCAGCCCATCACGCCTTGTATCAGGAAGCAGCTCCGATTTCAACTTTTGCGAGCGAAAAAAGCGAAAGCCCCGCTATGAGCGAAATCTCGTCGACACCCCGCTCACAACTACTTCCGCAGCATACGCAGCTGCTACGATGCGTGCTAAGTGGAAGAAGAAGCGCACCCGCCGCCTGAAGCGCAAGCGTCGCAAGATGAGGCAACGCAGCAAGTAATCGTTTGACGAGCCTGACGAAGGTAAACGATACGTAGCGGAACGAGCCGACGCCCGTCGACCCATCCCGAACCCTAGACACGAACGCTTGACGTGTTTCGGCCGTACACCCGGCCGCGATGCGTCAGCTCAAGTTCCACGAGAAGAAACTCCTCAAGAAGGTCAACTTCCTGCAATGGAAGAACGAGCACAACCATCGCGAGGTCGAGGTGATCCGCAGGTACCACCTGCAGGACCGCGACGACTACAAGAAATACAATCGCTTGTGTGGTATGGTCACCAAGCTGGTGAGTTTGCTGAAGCAGTTGGATCCCCGGGATCCGGCCCGCCTCGAGCTCACCGACTTGTTGCTCGACAAGCTCTACGACATGGGCGCCATTCCCTCTAAGAAGAGCCTGGCGCTGTGCGACAAGCTTTCCACCTCTTCGTTCTGCCGCCGGCGCCTGTCGGTGATCATGATACGACTCAAGATGGCGGAAAATCTTCGCGAGGCGGTGACGTTCATCGAGCAAGGGCACGTTCGCGTGGGGCCGGAGACGGTGACTGACCCGGCGTACCTCGTGACGCGAAACTTCGAGGACTTCGTCACCTGGGTGGACACCTCCAAGATCAAGCGGAAGGTCGCGGCGTACAACGACAAGCTGGACGACTACGACCTGCTCAACGCGTGAGCCGCCGACCGGCGACCGCGCGGGCGCTCGTTCGCGGAAGTGCCTCGCGGTGCGAGGGCTTAGGGCTTCGCCCGACCCGAACACCGCGGAGAGCTCAGAGAGAGTGGAGGAAAAAAAAAGTAGCAGAGAGGGCCGTCGCGCGCGAAGTCGCGGGTTTGTAACCGAAGCCGTCGCCCTTTCGGGCGCGGACGTTCCGATCGAACCAAAAACACAGCGCAGAGTAGTCTCGTGTCGACCGCCGGCTCGCCACGCTCCGGTTCCGGATGTGCTTCCAGGCGTGCGGTTCGCGTCGACGCGCGAATCGCGCAACGCGGCCGCGTGCGCCGCGCGCGCGGCGAGTTAGATGTACTTTGCCTCTCTTCCTACTGCGTCTTCCTAGTGACCCTCGCCGGCTTCCCATCGCCTGAACAGGTCCGGCAACTCCGCGACGGACTCGACAGTGGCGTCGACGAGTTCGTCCAGGTTGAGTTTTCCCTCTTCGCGACTCGGGTCGCCCGGGTAAGAGCCCCCGCCGCCCCCGGGTTTGTACGGCTCCACCCCGGGCACCGCCACGCGCACGGCGCGCGCGCCGAAGGTTTTGGCAAAGGCGCAGTCGTTGACGACGTCGTCGCCCACGTGCACCCAGGCGCTCGGGTGCTCGATCGCGAACGAATCGTGCCCTTTGAGTTCGTTAATCTTCCGCACCGCCGCCTCGTACGGGAACGCGCCCGGCTTCCTCGCGTCGTCGCCGTGTAACCCGACCTCCTCGTCCAGGCTCTGGTCGGCGGAGACTTCAAAGTCGAAAAACGCGCCGAGACCCGCGCCCGCCGCGCTGCCCAGGCCGTTCGTGACGGAGCCGATGAGCGCGTCCGGGTGGTTCGCGCGGATACTTTCGAGCGCTTCCGCGACGCCAGGGAAGAGGTGCTTCGCGGCGGCGGCGCCTCGCGCGGGGATCCACGCGATGTGGTACCCTCGCGCCACGACGCCGACGGCGTCCGCCTCCGGGAACCCCGCGTCCACCGCCGCTCGGAACCCGCCCGCGATGCGGAGCGACGCGAAGGAAAGAGGGAAGTGTCGCTCGTTCGCCCGCTCCGCCGCCTCGATGCGCTCCAAACGCACGGTCTTCATGTACTCGTTCACGCCCGCGCAGTCGGGGAACCCGGGGATGCGCGCCTGGCAGAACTCCACGAACGCCTCGTTCGCCGCCATCACCACCGGCGTCGTCGGCCACAGCGTGTCGTCGAGGTCGAAGGTGATGATCTCGATGGGGCGCCCGGAACCGGCGCGCGCGGACGTCGACGCGCGCGCCGCGCTCCGCGACGCGGGGGACGCGCGCGGGACGCCGCACCGCCGCGAAGCGGCGAGCCCCGCGGCGACGTTGGGGGCCAAACAGGCGCGCGCGGCTGCCATCGTCGCTGCGCGCGGGGATGTGCCGGAAATATGGTGCCTTCCCCTCCTGCAATACCAGAAACGCGAAGGTCTTCGTCCGACGTGTCCGATATCCTGGAACAACGGCAGGACCATCGGCGTTCAAACCATGCTGCGCGCGCCCACCACCGCGCTCGCCTCCTCCGGGGGGCTCGCCGCCGCCCCCGCGCGTGTGCGTGTCGCCGCGCGCGGCAAGACCGCCGCCGCTCGCGGCGCGAACCCCGCTGGCGCGGCGGATGCGCGCGCGCACGTCGGCTCGACGTCCAATACTTTCAAGATGATGTTCGCGTCCGGGTCGCGTCTGCGCGCTCGCGCCCCCTCCCGCGGCGCCGTGCGCGTCTCCGCCTCCGCGTCGGCGTCCACGCCCGCCGCCGGCGCATCTGGCGGCGGCGCCGACGACGCCGGGTCGGCGACGAGCACGTCGGCGGATCCTTACCTGACCTCGCCGCGTCTGTACCCGCACCTCGAGCTGGACTTCACGCCCCGCCTGTCCATCCCCGCGCTCGTCAGCTGCGTGGCGTGCTCGTGGGCCGCCGTCGTCGCGTACGCCGTGTTCTTCTCCAAGTTCCACCTCCGGCACTACACGCTGTCGCTCAAGGCGCTGTACCTGGAGATCTTCAGCTTCGCCATCGTGGGCGCGGCCGCGTTCTGGGTCGTGAAGACGGCGCTCGCGGAGTCGCAGGAGCAGGCGCGGCTGGTGCCGGCGGAGAAAGCCGCCGACGCCGATTCGCGCTTCGCGGCGATCGACGGCTTGCGCGTGCACTACAAGCGGCGAGACGCGCCGACAGCTCGAGACAGCTCGAGACAGCTCGACTCTGAAGCGTCACCGAAAACCGTCGTGTCGTGCGTGCACGGCTTCGGCGCCAACACGTACTCGTGGGAGCGCGCGGCGCTCGGTCCGCTGGCCGAGCGTCTGGGCGCCGTCGCGGTGGCGCACGACGCGCCGGGGTTCGGTTTGACCGAGCGCTCGGGCGACTTGAACAGGTACACGGCGCGGACGAACGCGGCCATCTCGCGCGCGATGCTGGATCTGGCGGAGTCCGGCGATCGGGCTCCGGGGGGCGAGGAGGAGGCGAGCGGCAAGACGTGGAACGACGTGGTCGGGGAGATGGCGGACGGCGACGCCGCCGCCGCGACCGAATCCGCCGTCTCGCAGAGCCGAAAAAGCCGTCGCGCGCGGCGCGTCGTCGTCGGGCACAGCATGGGCGGCGTCGCCGCCGCCATCGCCGCCGCCGAGGGCGACGTCGACGACGTCGTCTTGGTCGCGCCTGCCGTGATCGCCGCGCCGCAGGCGAGCACCGCAGGGGGCGACCGCGGAAACGCCGGGTCCGCGTCCGGGTCGCCGGCCAACCCCGCCGCCGCGGTGCTTGGCGCCTTGGCCCGCGCGCTTCGCGTGGCGCTCGCCTTCGCCGCGAGCCCTTTGCTCAAGGTGGCGGTGCGCAAGCTCGTGCGCTCGGCGGCGTTCTGGCGCGACGGGCTCGGCAGGGCCGTCGGCGCCGCCGCCGCGCGGCGCATGCGCGTGGACGCGACGTGGGCGGACGGGTACAGACGGCCCAGCGCGGTGGCTGGCTGGGACAAAGGGATGGTGCGCGTGGTGCTGGCGGCGGCAACCGGGGGCGTGAGCCTGGCGCGGGCGTTGCTGGGCGCGACGTCTCCCACCGCCGAGGCGGACAAGCCCGCGAACGTCATCGAGGCGCTGCGCGCCTCGAAGGCGCGCGTCTTGATCGTGCACGGGTCGGACGACATGATCGTCCCCGTGGGAAACTCGCGAAGGCTCGCGGAACTCATTCCCCGCGCCGAGTTGGTGGAGATGCCGGGCGTCGGACACATGCCGCACGAAGAGGCGCCCGAGGCGTTTCTGGAGGCGGTCACCGCGTTCGTCGCGTGACGCGGCGAGACGCGCGGCGGTAAACGAGACGCGTTTTTTACGTAGCGATATGTATCACATACAACGGCGCCATCGTTCGCCGCTTTCGCTCACCGGCTGTTCGTACTCCGTTCTTCGTCGTCCTCAGTCCAGGCCCAATCCGCGCAGCGTTTCGGTCGGCGGTGTGTTTTTTTCGTCTCCGTCGGCGTCCGGCGGTTTCGTCTCGGCGATCGCGTCCAGGCCGCCGTCCAGCTCCGGGAACATCCGCTTGAACGCGCCGTGTTTGAGGTTCCACTCGACACTCGAAGCCGCGAGTTCTCGCTTCTCGCCGTCGGAGGTGCGAATCGCGCCCGTCGTGATCTCGTCTTCGAGCAGGAACGAGAGCATGCCCAGCGCCACCTTGGCGACGTTCCACGCGGGATTCCACGTCTCGGGGTGGAAGGACGACATGGACATGCACAGCTTCTTGCCCGTCTCGAACCGCCCGTTCGGCGTGCACATGTACAGGTCCGGCGGCTTGAACGGGTACTGCTCGGGGAACTTGATCTTCGCGACGTACCACCCGCCCTCGAAGGGCGTGCCGAACGGACCCTGCATCAGCAGGTGCCACTCGAGCATGTTCTTTTCGTCCACGTGCACGCGCGGGATGAAGGGGGGGGGGTCCGCGACGTACTGCTTGAGCTCCTTTGTGAGCCGCACGGTGCTCGGCTTCTTGCTCGGCATATCGCTCAGTGCCGCGTCGCGGGGCCCTGAGCGATAGAGGACGCGCGTGCGGCGCGGACTGGAGGTGGAGCGGCCGAGAGTCGCGACGGGCGTAAACACCTCGATTTCTGCCCGGGACGATGCGATGTCGGATCGGCGCGCGGACGCCTGCGACGTGCGGGAGGCGAGGCGGCGCCTGCGTCGCGTCGGCCGTTTTCGCCGCGTCGACAGCGCGTTAGACGCGCCCCGCGTCAAAAGCGCCCGCGCCGACCGCGAACGACGCACCACGACCGCGCTCGACCCACGCGAAGGTACGAGCTCGGCGTTCGACGCGTCCGCCGCGCGCGCACGAGCCACGTCGCGTCGCTTTGCGGTCATGCCCGCGCGGACGTTTCTCGCCGCGCCTCGTTCGCATCCCCGAGGCGAGAGATCTCGCAAGCCTCGGAGGCCGAGCTCGCGCGTCGCCCGGCGGCGTCTCTTTCGTCGCTCACCCCGTTCCCGACTCCGCCGCTCGCCACTTCTCGATCGCCGCGCCTCGCGTCCCTCCGCGCGATCCCGCTCGCGGCTCCGAAACGCTCGCGCTTCGCGGAAGAAGAGACCTTGCGATGAGCGACGACCCCGCGCTCGCGTTCAACGAGGAGGACGGCACGGCGGTGGACCCAATCGCGTTCCGGGACGCCATCATGGCCGACCCGGACAAGCGCGCCGCGCTGCAGGAGGACAAGGAGCTCTTCGAGGCGCTCTCCGGCGACGACACCGCGCGCATCCAGGCGTGCCTGAAGAAGCTGTACGCGCAGGAGAAGCGCTACGCCGAGCAGAGCGCCAACGACAAGATGAACTCCTCCGACATCCTGCGCGCGGGGTGCTCGACGCCGCGCGACGTGACGGTTTTGTACGAGAACATGCTCAAGGTGGGCCTGCAGTACGGCCCCTCGTTCCGCCTGCTCTCGCAGGTGTGGGTGCCGGACGAAATCGCGCAGAAGCAGAACGAACTCGCCGCCGCCGCCGAGACCGCCGGGAACGAGTGATCGAGCGCGAAGAGCTCGCGGCGCGCTTTTTGCGCGCGCGGAGAAAGAATTCATTCGTCTCGCTCGCGCGTTTCGGAATAAAAAAGCCGCGCGCGTCTCATCGTCGCGCGCGTCCCGCTTCGTTCACTTCGCGAGGAAGCCCGTGAGCCAGTCCACGCCCTCCTGCAGCCCGGTGCCGTCCAGCGCGTTGGACGGGACGATCTGCCACGGGTTCGTCTCTATGTCCTCCAGCCCGAGGCCCTGCGCCACGTCCACGGGCGACAGCGACGACGGCAAGTCGGCTTTGTTGGCAAACACCAGGATGGGTTTCTCCGCGACGTCGTCGGATCCGAGCATGGCGTCGAGCTCGTCCTTCGCGACGCACAGCCTCAGGGTATCCGCGCTGTCCACGACGAACACGATCGCGCGCGCCTCGCGGTAGTGCTGCTCCCACAGGCTGCGATACCGGCCCGCGCCGGACATGTCGAACACCGTGAAGGCGAGCGGCCCGCTCGAAAACTCATCCACGTTGAATCCCACGGTGGGCGCCACCTCCGCCGGGCCCGCGGCTCGGCGCGCGCCGCTCCGGAGTTTCATGCGTTCCACGATGGAAGTCTTGCCGCTGTTGTCCAGACCCACGATCAAGATGTTCACGCGCTGCTTCTTCGTCACCAGGAAGCTCATCAGGTACGTGAAGAACCCCATGGCGGTCGGGTTCCGGCGCGCGCGGCCGGCCGATGTCAGCCGTCTCTTTCCCCTCGCGTGGCTTCGACGCGGCGCGGGACGCGCTCCGACGACGCGCGGGTACCGCCGGGCGGGGTCCTCGCCGACCCTCTCGACGCGCGAGGGTCTCACCTCCCGACGCGAAGTGCGCGGACGCGGGTCGGGCGCCGGACCTGCACGCGACGCGGGAGGCGCGCGCGGTGTTGTGCCACCGCGCTCGTTGTTTTTGCCGCCAACGGCTCGGCCGAGAATCGCGCGTTCGGCCCGAACTTCGTCAGCGGTGCCGATTCGCGGGTCTTCGACACTCGCGGAGGAGCGGTGACCACCACCATGCGCAACGTCCTCGCCGCGCTCGTGGCGGTGCTCGCGCTCATCGCGCCCGCGGCGAGCGACGAGACGCAGTCTTGCTCGGCCGGCGCGCGCTCCGACGACGGCGCGGGCGCGACGGCGGTGCGCGCCGAGCTGGATGCGATGGAACACGCGCTCGCGCAGGCGAAATCGTCGTTGCGAGCGCTCGAGACGCTGGTGGAGACGCAGAGCGCGCGCCTGGAGACGATGCGCGCGCTCGTCGCGACCCCGGGCGTGACCTGCGACGGTTCGGTGGCCGCCACCTCGCGCCTCGCGGACGCGATGCTCGCCGCGCAAAGCTCGAGCGCGCGCGCGGAGAGACACGACCGATCGTCCGCCTTCGTCGACCGTCGTCTCGCGACACACGCGAGAGGCGACGACGCGGAGGACGAATCGTCCGACACGATCATCGCGACGCGTTCGGGGGTCGCGTCGTACGTCACGGCGGACGCGCGTTTCGAGCGCCCGGCGGTGGCGCGGCGGCTGGACGCGTGGTCGGACCACCTTCTCTTGACGGGCGCGGTGCGCCTCGAGCTCGGTGCGGCGGCGACGGCGATGGCGACGCTGCCGCAGCGCGACCACGAGCGCGACGACTTCCCGCGCTACTTCGCCGTCGGTGACGCGCTGGGCCGGACGCGCGTGCTCCGCGCGGACGGGGACGTGGCGGCCACGCTCCCGTCCGCGCACGGCGACTTTTCGGAGACTTCGGCGTCCGAAAAGGACGCCGAAGACTCCGTATCGCCCGGCGCCGCCGAAGACGTCGCCGTCTCCGCCCTCGCCGCTTCGTACCAGCGGAAGAACGAGACCGTTCTCGTCGCGGGCACCGAGGGCGGCGCGCTAGCGTTCTACCAGGTGTTCGAGAGCGCGGACGACGCGGAGGATTCGCGGACGCTCGCGGGGACGGTGTTCGCGTCGTACGCGTCTCTGCGCGCCGTATCCCCCGCGCACGCGCGCGGGCTCGCCGTGCCCGCCAAAAAAGCCAACTGGGAGAAGGAGCGCGACCGGTTTGCGAAGGCGGCGCGGCGTCGAGTCGCGCCGTCGAGCGGCGACTTCAACCCCTCCGGCGTTTTCGTCGACGGAGGGGTGGAAACCTCCGCCGCCTCGGTCGCGACGGTCGGCGTGGCGCACCCGCAGGGCGCCCGGTACGACGCGCGCGACGACGACGCGCGCGACGCGCGATTCGCCGGATTCGATGACGCGGCGCGCGCGCCCGCGTCGACGTTCGGCGAAACGTCGGCGCGCGTCACCGCCGTCGCGGCGTACCGCCTGAACGACGGTAAGCGCTACTTCGCCGTCGCCGACGCGTCCGGCAAAGTCGTGGTCTTCGCCGACCGAGGCGCCACCGTGCACTCGGTGTACCGCGTGCGCGACGACGGCGAGGCCGCGTCGAATCCGAGCGCGACGCCGAACCACGTCGTCGCGTTCAAGCCCTCGCGGCGCGCCATCTCGTGGGTCACGCGAACCGGCGTGGAAAGCCTGGACGTCGCGACGTTCGTGACGCGAAGCGCGCCGTGCGCCGCCGCCGACGGCGCGGCGGTCGCGCCCTTCGCGCGCGTCGCCTTCGACGCGGCGCGCGGCGCCCAGTTCTACGCGGTGACCGAGTCGGGCGAGACGGTCGCGGGGACGGTGGGGGGCGTGGACGTGGGCACGGGCGCGGGCGTGCGCGCCACCTGCGCGCTGCGGCACAGGAACGTCGGGTCCCGATCCCTTCCGCGCGAGGACCGGGCCGAGGGCGCCGCCCGCGTCGACGCGTCGGGCGCGGCGCTCGCCTCCGTCAGGGGCTACGCCTTCGTGGCGCTGGGCGCGCGCGTCTCCGTGCTGAACGCGACCGAGCCCAGGAGAAGCGGCAGCCTGAAGCGCGCGCCGAAGGAAGTGGTCGTCGCGGACGTCGCGCACCTGGCGAGCGCGTTCGGGGGCGCGGGCGCGGTGGCCGCCGCGACGGGCGGCGGAGGCTCCGCCGCCGGCGCGCGCCGCGACGCCGACGTCGGCGACGACGGAGGCTCCGGCGAGGGCGTCGCCGGGACCCACACGCGCTCCGCGCTCGTCGCGACGGACGCGCGGGGCAAGTTCGTGGTGCTGGCTCTGCCCGGCGGCTTCATCGCCATGTACGAGAGCGCGCTGTACGTGTTCAAGCCCGAGCCCGTGAACACCAAGCTGTGGAGCCAGCCTCTGTTCGTGGCGGCGATGGGCGCGGTGGCGACGTTTCAGTTTTACCGCTCGAAAAACAGCGCCGGGCGCCGATTCGCCGCCGGCGGCGGCGGCGGGTTCGGCGCGGACGCCGCCGCGCTGGCGGAGTTCGACCGCGTGACACGCGCGTCGCGCGGGGCGGACTCGACCTTCGACCCGGCGGCGTTCCGGAAGCAGATGGAGCGGGACGGGCGGTGGAGACGGACGGCGCCCGAGTGAGCGCGAGAAAAAAAACGCGAGCGACTGACGCGTCGCGCTTCGCCACGAAATCACTCTTCGTATGAAACTACTACGCGCGTCGTCGCGTCGCGTTCACACACCACACGCGTTCACGCATCAGTTGTTGGCGGGCTCCTTCGCCTCCGCCGCGGCCTTGGCTTCCTTCATGGCGAGGATCTTCTCCGCGCGCGCGCGCTGCGTGGCCTGCGCCAAACGAGGGTCCTCGACGTCGATGGTGGACTTTTTCCACTTCTCGTCAACCTCCAGCTGGCGCACGAACTCGGTCACCATGCCGTCGTCCAGCAGGTCCTGCTCCGCCGCCGCCGCGAACGCGTTGAGCTGCACGAGCGTGAGTATGTCGGCGTCCAGGCCGCGCTCGGCCATGAACTCGATCCAGCCGCCCTTGGCGAGCTCCTCCTTGCGCTTCTCCGCCTTCTGGTTGATGAGCACCTGGAAGATGAGGTACGGGCCGGCGATGGGCATCACGGTGAGCGCGACGAACGACGCGGGGTCGCCCGTGCGGAACTCCCAGAACGCCTTGAGGAAACCGACCGTCTCGTCCAGCGCGTCCGCGTGCGCGGGGTCCGCGAGTGCCAGCGATGCGAGCGTCGCGACGCCCGCCGCGCGCGCCGCGGGGGACGCCCGGGAGACGATCGCGCGGGCCCGCTCCGCGACGGAGGCGGGGACGGAGTCGGCGCCCGCGGCGCGGACGGCCACGGAGGCGCGGCGCGAGGAGGCGCCCGCCCGCGCGGGGCGTGCGGCGACAACAGCGCGGCTGTTTTCAGGCGGGGGCGGGGGTAAAGCGGGGGGGCGGGCGCGTGTCAGAAGGCGTCGACGGCAAGATGTCATCACGCGTGGCCTCGACGTCCCCGCGTGAGAACTCGGGACGTGACATCGATCGCGCGTCGCCCGACGTGAGGCGCGCGCGGGCGAGGCGAGGGGGCGAGACCGGGCGTCACGAATACGCACGTGGTGAGGGCGGAGATGGTCGCCATGTTTCGTACGCGGAGCGGCGCGATGTGGGGGCGTGGGGCGGGGGTCACGCAGGTCTCCCGGGACGCCTTGCCACGAACGAAGGCTAACGCTCCACGCTCGATTCTGATTCGCCAGCTGGCGAAGATCTTACATTTTACAAAATCGGACACCAGACTCCCATACGATCGACGTGTTTTTTTGTTATCGCGAAATCTCGCGCGTAATTTCTCGGATGTTGTTGCAAAACTGCAGGCGAGTTGTTCCAACTTCGCATCTTCGGTATCTTCCGACACCGCCTCGTGGCCACTCGGTTCGGCGCTTCGGCGCGTCGTCGCGATGTTCGCGCTCGGCGCCAGCGCGGGATGCGCGGCCAGCGGGGCGCCTTACTCCCCGCTCGACCGCGGGCAAGGGACTCGCGCGCGATGCCGGTCCGCCCGCCCGTGGACGTGCCCTCCGCCACCGGGAACCCCGCGCTCGGGACACTTCGCCCTCTGTCGCGCGCGCCGCCTCTCCCCCGCGGCAGCGCGGGGCGACGCGCCTGGCGGGTTCGGGAACTTCGGCGACTTCGACCGCGACCGCGCGCGCGACGGGGCGGACGACTCGGACGTTCTCGGCGACCTCGACGCCGACGACGTCCCGACGGCTTCCGGCGATTTCTCGCGGAAGCTCTCGCTGGAGCTCAGCAAGCGCGGCGTCTCTCGCGACGCCCTGGAGCCCGAGCCCGAGCCGCTCACCGGAAGAGACTCTCTCGGAGGCCCGAACCTGGAACTGGCCAGGATGGAAGGCGTCCTCGCCGAACCGAGCGCCGAGCGCGGTTTGCTGGCGGACATAACCGCCGAGCGCGGTCGTTCGCGTCTGGGCGCGGCGCTGGCGAAGACGTTCGGCGCCGGGTCTCTGTATTTCTTCGCGCTCGCGCTCGCGGCGGCCATCTGGTACGCGCCCGCGTTTTTGTCGCGCGCGTTCGCGTTCTTCGCGCGGCGTGTGCCGACGATCGGCCACTTCGTGGAAGCGTCCAGCGCGCTGGTCGGTCTCGGGTTCGAGTTCAACCCCCTGGTCGCCGCGGCGTGCGCGGCGGCGACGTTCAAGATCGTGCTCCTGTGCGCCGTCGTCGCGCGACTGATCGAGACCCGAAGGTTACCGAAAGAGACGCCGGTGGTGCTCTCGAAGCTCGCCTTCAACGTGTGTTTGCCCACGTACATGTGCACCAGGGTCGCCGCGACTTTGAACTCGACGCCGCTCACGCTCGGGCTCGCCGTCTTACCCGTCTGCGCCGTCGCGCAGGTGCTGGTCGGAGGCACGGCGGGGGCGATCCTCACAGTCTGCGCGCGCGCGGTTCCGGGGTTCGTCGCGCGCGCGTGGCGGGGCGAGGTGCGCGGACCCGGCGCGGGCGCCGTCGCGGAGGGCGTCGCGCGCGCCGTCGGGAACGCCGGGGTGGCGTGCGCGATCGCGCCCGGAAGCGTTTCTCAAACCGAACCCGGCGCGGTCGATCGCGAGGACGGTGGAAAGACGGAGGGCGCCCTCGGTCGGTATTCGCCGAGCGCGGCGACGGCGGCGGCGATGCGAGAGGCGCGCGCCGCGGACCCGATGGACCGCATCGGCGTGGCGTGCTGCGCGTTCGGGAACACGTTCACGCTGCCCATCGTGTTTCTGGTGGAGGTACTGGGCGCGGCGTTCGGCGACCGCGTCGCGGGGTACGTCGCGCTGTACTTGATCGGGTGGTCGCCCGCGCTGTGGACCGTCGGGTACGCGCTCGTCACGGGCGCGGCGGGCGCGGGCGCGGGCGCGGGCGCGGGCGACGACGCCGAGGCGAAAGAGGCGAAAGAGACGAAGGAGACGAAGACCTTCGCGCGGCGCGTCGCGTTCGCCGCGCGGGAGACGTGTAACCCCCCCATGATCGGCATCTGCCTCGGCGTGTTGATCGGGTGCACGCCGTTGCGGCACGTGCTGATCGGGGGATCGCCGGGGTCGATCGTGCTGTCCAACCTGCCGCTCGAAGTCGGCGCGTGCTTCGCGGCGGCGCGGTGCGCGTTCGAGCTCGCCGCGCTCGTCGGCGGCGCCGCGCTTCCGGTGCAGACGCTCATCTTGGCGTCGTCCTTCGCGCGGCCGAAGACGAAGGAAAGCGTCGGCGTCGAAGAACCGGCCGTGTCCGTCGACGACGTCGACTCGGACGCTCGCCGCCGCCCTATGGCCGCGGAGACGTTCGGCGTTCGGTTCACGCGAACCGCGCGAACCGCCTCCGGCGCCGTCGCCGGCGCGTCGAGGAACCTCGTCGCCGCGATTCGCGCCGCATTCGCCGTCGACGACGTCGCCGACGCGCGCGCGTTGCTCGTCGCGTCGAGCGTGCGCTTCATCCTTCTGCCGCTCGTCGGGACGCTGGGATGCCTGGCGCTGCGAGCCTCGAACTCGCCGTGGTACCCCTCCGACCCCGTCGTCGCCATGGTGGGCCTGACGATGTCCGCCATGCCCCCGGCGCAGAACATGGTGCTCTTGACCAACCTCACCGAACGCACGGCCCACCTCGCGCCGCGCGTCGGCGGGCTGCTCGTGCGCATGTACGTGCTCGCCGTGGTGCCGTGCACGGTGTGGCTCACGGTGTTCAAGGCCGCGGTGATGGCGTAGGCGCGGGGGCGGCGCGCGGTGAGAAGAAGCGGGCTGGCAGGGAGAAGAAAAGGGGCGCGAGGTCGTCGGAGAGCGATAGCTTCGTCGCGTAATCGTTCGCCGCGTTACAAAAAACGCAAAATCGTCGTCATCCGCTCGTCGGCGCGCGGAGGACTCGTCGCGTCGCGGCTCGAACGCGCGCGCGGCGTGTCCTCCGAACAGCGCGTCGTCCGCCGCGAGCGTCGAGCGGCTCGCGCGCGGTCACTTTTCTCGCCGGAGACCGCTCTAAATACGCCTCACTCAGATGCGCAGGGCGGGGTTCTCGACGCGCGCGATGTCCGCCTCGACCATCTCCTTGATGAGCTGCTCCAGGGAGGTGGTCTTGGGGTTCCACTTGAGCTTGGAGAGCGCCTTGGCCGGCGAGCCGATGAGCAGGTCCACCTCCGCGGGGCGGAAGTAGCGCTCGTGCACGCGCACGAGCGTCCTACCGGTGGCCACCTCGATGCCCACCTCGTTCACGCCCTCGCCCTCGAACTTGAGCTCCATGCCGGCAACCTTGAACGCCTCGTTCACGAAGTGACGCACCGTGTTGGTCTCGCCCGTGGCGACGACGAAATCGTCGGGCCCATCCTGCTGGAGCATCTTCCACATGCACTCCACGTAGTCGCGCGCGTGGCCCCAGTCGCGCTTCGCGTCCATGTTGCCGAGGTACAGGCACTCTTGCTTGCCCGCCTTGATGTTGGCCACCGCGAGCGTGATCTTGCGCGTCACAAACGTCTCGCCGCGGCGCGGGGACTCGTGGTTGAACAGGATGCCGTTGCACGCGTACATGTCGTACGACTCGCGGTAGTTCACGACGGCCCAGTACGCCATCATCTTCGCCACCGCGTAGGGCGAACGCGGGTAGAAGGGCGTCTCCTCGTCCTGCGGGATGGCCTGCACCTTGCCGTACAGCTCGGAGGTGCTCGCCTGGTAGAAGCGGCACGTCTTCGCCTGGCCGGAGAGGCGAATCGCCTCCAGCAGGTTCAGAGTGCCGACGCCGTCAACCTCAGCGGTGTACATGGGCATCTGGAAAGACACCTGCACGTGCGACTGCGCGGCGAGGTTGTACACCTCCGTGGGGCGCACGTCGCGGATGATGCCCACGAGCGCGTGCAGATCGGTCATGTCGCCGTAGTGCAGGAAGAAGTTCTGGCGGTTGGGGTAGCCTGTCGCGTTTTTTCAGTCGAACAGAACACCCGTCGCAAAACGCGAGGGGAAGACGCGGCGGAGGAGGCGGGAAACAGGCCGCGGGGCGAGGACGGGGGGTACGCGCGTCGGTCAGCGTCGGATGCGGCGTATCGGGCGCGCGTGAGGGGCGCGTCGCGAAGGAATGGACGTCGCGGCGACGTGTCGCGCGTTTCGCGGGGAAAAGCGCGCGCGCGGCGACGCGATGGGCGTCGGCGCGCGCGCCAGCGGTCCCGATCGGGGCCGCGGGCGAAGAGGCCGAACCGAACGACAAACCTCGATCGCGCGTTGCGTACCTTCTTCCATGATGTGCTCGAGGCGGGGGTGGTTGTACGAGGACGAGCGACGCTTGATACCGTGCACGATGTAGCCTGTCGAGCGGCGGGAAAGAGCGGAGGGCACGCTGTCAGCCATCCGCGCGCGAGAGGCGAGCGCGGCTTCGAGCCCGATTGCGCGAACGACGCCGTCTCCACGCGAGGCACGGCGTTTCGAGGTCGCATCGGTCGCTCCACGCGCGCCCGCGCGGCACTCGCGGCTCGCGACGACACAGATCGCGACGAGTTAAGACGCACCCTTGGAGAGGAGGAGCTCGACTAGGTAGGAGCCGTCCTGGCCGGTGGTACCGGTGATGAACGCGACCTTGCGCGTGCCGTCGCCGTCCATGGAGTTCATCTGGCCCATGGCGTACTCGGAGGGCTGGCCGTGGACCTCGACGGTGGTGGACACGGGGACGGACATGTTGCTGTTTAGAAGGTGAAGCTTCCGAGAGAATGAAACACGACGACGCGGGTGGCGGCGACGGTTGAGAGCGGGGGTGCTTGTGCGTGCGCGGAAGTGCACGCGCGACGCGACGGAAACTACGAAAGTAGTACAGGAGCCGCGGGCTGGCCCGCGGCCCGGCGTGAGCCGGAACCCGAGAATGGGGGTTTATTTTCGCCCGAATACCGAACCGTCCGATCGACCGTCCCGGTGAACGCGAAACGACTGGCTCTCGACAGCCGATAAACAAAGTTTCGAACACGCGTTGAAAGTACGGAGTAGCGATCGATCGACCGACAAAATGGGCCCGTACAACAGGTTAGAAGAATACCGTGCCAAAGGTGCCATCGATGAGGGGAAAAGAACGACGAACCGTTGGTTCGCTCACTCCCCCGAGGCACCCGGAGCCACTCCCGGCGCCGCGTCCGCGGCCACCGGACGTGTGATGACCCTGTGGACGTTTTGCCAGTCCGTACTGCTCACTTTCAACGCGTTCGCGATCCTGAACGAGCAGCGCTTCCTGGAGAAATGCGGTCTGGGGCAGAGCTCGTTGACGAGCGGGTACGTCAGCGCGACGAGTCCGCGAGGGCAGCTCATCGGGTTGATAACGGCGACGCAGTACATGCGAGGTGCGTCGAGTCGGCGCTCTGGACGGTCGCGCCGGCGCTCGCGCGCGAGACCGCCGCGAAATGGGTGTCCGCGTTTCCTCGGGACGGGCCGCCCCGCGGGAAGACGAAAAGAACGCATCGTTTCTAGGTTTCTCCTTTCCGTGGCGCGTCCTCGTTCGGCGTCCTCATTCGTCGCCGCGTCTCTGACTGACCCGCGCGCTCCCCCCGAACGCAGTCCCGCTGGTCGTGCTGAACGCGCTGGTGATCTTCGTGAAGATGGTGTTCGGGTAAGACCGAGCGTGCGTCTCGAGTGCCTGTCCGAGGCGACGCTCCCCGGCGCGCACGCCGTGCAGTTGGCGTTCTTTAGCGCGGGCAAAGCGTTCTGCTTGGTGTGTCCCTACAGCTGGGACCAGGAATCGCTCGAGTCCTTCGCCAAGGTTTACCGGCGTCATCCGGAGACGATGCGCGGGACCGCCGTTGCCGTTCGCGAGGACACCGGCGAGGTGGTGGGCGTCATCGCCACCGCGACGCACGGCCAGCCGCGCGCGCCCGCGGATGAGGAGATGCACGCCATGAAACCGGGCGAGTGCTACATCGAGTGGCTCGCCGTCACCGCGGCGGCGAGAGGATGCGGCGTTGGGACGAAGCTGCTGCGATGGGCGCGGCGACACGCCGAGGCGCAGAATTGCGTGGAGCTCACCTTGGGCGTGGTGAACGGCAACCCGGCGATACGTCTCTACGAGCGCGAGGGGTTCGAGGCTGTTCCGGAGGACGCGTGCGAAGCCGCGTGCAGCTGTTTCTGTGTCACGCTCTTCATGGGCTGTCCCAACGGCCGATGCGGCGGCCTCAAGATGCAGATGCGTCTTTCGGACGGGAACGGAAACGCACACGCGAACGAAACCGACGCGCCGGCGATGTCGAGGGACGCGTGAGGTCGTCTCCTCCTTTCGAGTCGCTCGGCGACGTCGAGGGACTCGCGACGCCGATCGCGCGCCGCCGCGTACGCCGAGTGCCTCGAAAGCGACTCGAAAGGACGAGACGGACTCGCGCGCGTCGGTATCGAGTGTACAAGTTGCGGGAGCGTACACGCGCAGTACGAGTAGTATGTAACACACCCGTTCCAGTAGCTACAATGTATTACACTGTATTCTACGCCGCTTCGGCCGCCGCGTCCAGCTCCGCGGCGAAGCGCTTCGCGACGGCGGCGCCGAGCGCCGTGCCGCTGTCGTACGCGTCCTCCGCCCCCGGCCCGCTCGTCCAGTCCCCGCACGCGCCGAGCATCAGCGAGGGATCGAACAGGTAAGGCGCCGTCGAGCCTCCTCGATCCGTTTCTTTCACTGATTCTTCCTCCGTTGCCGCCTCGGTTTCGGCGTTCGCCTCCGCCGCCGCGCGCTCCCGCCCGCCTTCGCCCGAAGGCGAGGGGAACGCGAAGCGCCACGGCGTGGCTTTGCAGTGCACGGGCTCGGGGTCGCCCGCGCCGTCGCGCTCGACCAGGGAGAGAAACGCGGCGCACAGCTTCTCCGCCGCAACGCTCGGCGCGAGCTCGCCGTGTTCGGCGGACCATTCCGGCGAGGCGTGCACGACCCAGCACTCGCCGGCGCCCGTGATCGGCGCCCTACCAATCTCTGACCAGCGATATCCCCAGCCCGCGCTCGCCGCAACGCCGCGGCTTGGCTTGGAGCTCTCGTTGGCGATGAACACGATGGGCGATTCGAACGGCGCGCGGAGCTTCAGCGCGTCGTACTTCAGGCGCAGCGGCGCGTCGAACGCCACGGTGAGGGACCAGCACGCCGCGCCTTCGGTCCTCGCCGCCGCCGACCGAAGCCGCTCGACCCGAAACGCCGCTTCTTTTTTCGACGACGAATCGTTCGTCGCGCCCGCGGGCCGTTCGTTCGATGGGTCCCCGAGCTGAATCTGCCCCAGCAGCGCCGCGGCGGCGCGCGCGTTGGTGGCGAGCACGATCGCGTCGCACTCCAGGGGCTTGTACCACATGTGTCCGCCCTCCTTGCATCGCGTCATGAAGCCCCACCGCCTCCGCGAGACGCCGTGCGGGTGCACCGGCCACGCGGCGCCGGCGCCGTCCCCGAGCTGCTTGACGCGGTCGACGTGCGCGCCGCACAGCACCTCGGGGACGCCCGGCTTCTGGTCGTCCCCGACCTAGGACGCCTCGGGGAACGACGCTCCGACGACGCGCTCGGCGACGAACGCGGGGAACGCAGCCGCGCCCGGGACGCCCACGTGCAATCGTTTCTTCCGCGCCTCGAACGAGACGAACGATTCGTCGTCGACGACGACTCGGCCGTCGCTCTCCCGTCGCCGCGTGCTCGCGGTGCCCATCGCGCTCGCGGCGCCGCCTTCGCGCTCGCCGTCCCACGTCTGCACCACGCCGGCGGCGACGGCGGCGTGGAGCGCCTTCGCGAACGGGCCGGACTCGTCCTTCACGGTGAAGTAGCTCGCACCCGTGTCCCACGCGAGCGCGCCCAGGGCTGTCTTCGAGCGAACGCGACCCCCGAGCACGCGCGTGGACTCGAGCAGGATCACGTCGACGTGATCGTGGCCCTTCAGCGCGTCGATGCAGCCGAGGCCGGCCATGCCCCCGCCAACGACCACCACGCGCTTGCGTTCGGGACCGCGCTCGCCCGAATCCTCGCGCGCGGCGTTGTCATTTTTGCTCTCGCGCTGGGAAGACACCGCGCGGACAGTCACGGGACAGCCGCGGCGTCGGCCGAACGAGCCGCACGCGCGACTCGGTCGCGGCGACGCGACCGCCGGGTGCGCCGCGGTCCACGCCGGCGACGCCATCGTGCCTCGACGCGGGAGAGTGTGCCTGGCTCGCGCTCGGGAAAACGAAACGCGTTGAGTTTTCGCGCCAGCACTTCTCTGGCTTCGGACGAGAAGTCAGAAGTTGAATTGCGTCGCTCGTTCGTCGCGCGCACAATCGCGGGACGCGCGTCGCTCGGGTCGGCGAGCATGTCGGCGCAACGGGCGCGTCGGCGCTCGAAGGGGGATGGAGTGCATATCCTCGCGGCGAGGCTCGCGAGGACCGCCGCGGCACCCCCGCCGTCGCCGTGGCAGGACCGCGCGGATTCGTGGAGCGCCTCCTTCAGCGGTCGGTCCGCGAGCGAACACACCCCGCCGTCGGCGGGCGCGGCGCTCCGGCGCGTCGCCCGAGCGGACGGCGGGAGGGACGCGCCGCGTCAGCCGGTGACTCCCGGCGCGGGCCGATCGCCGGAGTCGCCGCTGCCGAGCGCGCGGTCGAGGGCGAGCGCCACCGCGGCGGCGGCGGCCGCGGCTGCCGTGGCGCATCTCGCGTTGGGCGACGAAGCCGCGGGGATGGGAAAACCGGTGCCGGCGCCGTCGCCGTCGCGTCTGTTCGAGCGCCGACGCGCGAAGGCGTCCGCCCTCGAGTCTCCGACGCGCGGCTCGAACGGAGCCGAGGACGACGGCAAACGAGACGCGGCGGCGTCCATCTCGAAAACGTCGAAAACGACGCGCGCGGCGACGGGCGCGCTTCCGTCGCGCGCCGAGGAAATCGTGACCCTGGACGCGCTGGACGTGTCCCCGTGCGCGCTCGCCGCGCCGGCGACGTCGCGGCGGTTCCTCGACAAGTCGCCCCGGTCGCCGCGAGACCAGTCTCCCCGGTCGCCCGGCACCGCGAGCCTGGGAAAGGCTTCGCCCCGAGGCGGAGGCGGAGGCATCCGCGCGCGCCGAAACGGGTCGCCGGCGTCCCGAGTCGTGGCGGATCCGGACCGGGACGCGGCGCATTCTTCCGACGCGCTCCGCGAGCGCGCGCGGCGCGCGGAGACCCGCGCCGCGCGCGCCGAGGCGGCGGCGCGCGACGCCGAGCGCGCGCATTTGGCGCTCACGCGGCGCCGGCTCGCCGCCGAGCGCGCGCGCGAGTCCGCGGAGCGCGAGGCGTCGCGCCTCGCGACGCGCGCGGAGGAGGCGGAGTCGGCGCTGCGCGCGCGCGAGGCGTCGCTGGATTCGTGGCGCGCGCGCGCGGCGCGTTTCGAGCGCGCCGAGCTCGCGAGCCGCCTGGCGCCCGACCAGGCGACGGACTGTTTCCTGAAAGCCGGGTTCTTGGCGCACTACTGGCGCTTGGCGTACCGGCTCGGGATCGAACCTCGGTGCTCGTGGCGCGAGGCGGAGACGTGGACGCGGCGCGCGCCCAAAGGCGGAGACGCGGCTCTGCTCGACGTCGTGCGCGCCGTGCGCGACGCCGCGGAGGCGGGCGCGCCCCAGGGGCCCGCGTTTTGCCGCCCGAGCGGCGCGCGCGCGCCGAGCACAGACCACCGAGTGGGCGCGGGTCCCGGCGACGCGGAGGAGGACGGCGCTCTGCGATTCGCCGACGAGTCGCGAATCGCCGGCGACGCGTACGCGGCGTCGGCGCCGGCGCCGCGCCGCCGAGGCGGGTGGGCGCCCGCGACCCAGGCGGACGCCGCGGAGGTGGAGACCGCCATGCGCGTCCTCGTGGCCGCGCGCATCGAGGAGAGCGTGCTGGTGGCGCTCGCCGACCGGCGGCGCGCGCTCGCCAACCGCGTCGTCTCGTCGAGCGCCGCGAGCGCCGCGAGCGCCGCGAGCGCGCGCGCTGCTTGGCAGTCTAAATTTCATAAATCGGCGGCGGCGTCTCCGGCGCGCGCGCCGCGCGAGCGCGACGACGCGGTTGGCGACGACGGTGGTGAGACTTTCGCGGACGCCGCGCGCGCGGACGACGCGCCCTGGATCGTCCTGTCGGACGCGGAGGTGGGCGAGGTGAAGTACCGGCGGCTGTGGGTGTGCTGGCAGTGGGCGCGCGCGCGGAGCCGCGGGCACGCCGCGGGTCTGGCGGGCCTGGCGGAGCGAAGGTGCGACGTGTGGTTCCGGCGCGCGTTCGGGGAGCAGGCGGTCTTCGCGGCGGCGCGCGAGGCGCTGGAGGTGGAGGGCGCGCTGAGGGAAATCAGGACGCTCGGAGTGGAGCACGCGCTGTGCGCCGCGGCGAACGCGAGGGAGAACGCGTCGTCGTTGATCGGTGATGACGACGGCGTCGCGCGCGCGGCGTCTAGACGTACCTAGCTAGTAGCTAGACTACTGTTTCGGCGTTCCAACTTGGACATCTGGATCGGCGCGCCGGTTTTTCGACTGGAACCGCCGGTTCCACGCGCGTTTTTGGAAAAAGCGAAAACCTGGACGATTCCGCCGCCGCCGCTCGTCGCCGAGGTTGCCCTCTCCGGCACACCCGTCGACGCGCCCGCCGCATCGACACGACCGCTTCGGCTCGCCGAAGAGCGCAGGCACAACCTCCGCCGTGATGCGCGCCGTCGCCGGAGCCGCCGCGCGCGCGCCCGCCCCCCGAGGGTTTTCCCCCCGCCGCGCGGCCTCGCGGAACGCCTCCCCGCGCGGCATCGCGGGCGCGCCGCGTCGCCGCGCGGAGTCCGCGCGCGCCCTGCGCGCGGTGGCGAGCGCGTCGGACCCCCTCTCCGCGAGCGAGCGCGCGGAGTTCGACCTGCTCCGCCGCGCGGAGGCGCTCGCGTCTTCGCGCCGGGGCGAGCCCTCCTCGTCGTTCACCGCCGCCGTGGCGGAGGGCCTCACTCCGGAGGAGACGCGCGCCGCGCAGCTCTCGCCCGAGTTCGCCGCCGCGCAGACGGCGGCGCGCCACGCCGGTGGCTTCGCGCCGAAGAAGTACGCCAACGTGTTATCGGAGTTCGAGGGTGAGGTTGAGGTGGACGCGAGCCCTGAGACGTGCTACGCGCTTTGGAACGACCCGTCTTTGGTGCTCAGGTTCGTGCCGGGCCTCGAGACGGCGTCCTTCGCGGGCGGCGCCGACGACGTCGCCGAGTGCGAGCTGTTCTACCAGTTCGGGGACGCGCGGACGCACGAGATCGAGTCGCTGCGGTTCATGACGCGCGCGGTGGAGCGCGTGCCGAACGAGCGCGTGCACTGGCAGTCCACGGACGGGTTCCCGTGCGGCGTCGCCGCTTCCTTCGCCGCGGGCGCCGGCGGCGCCGGCGCCGCGACCGTGGCGACGATCGAGTTTTACTGCCACCTGCCCTTCGAGCTCGCGGCCAGGGAGGGCGCGATGAAGGTGTCGCTGGACGTGGAGGAGCGGCTCGCGGAGTGCCTGGCGAACTTCGCCGCCCTGGCGGCCGAGGTGCAGAGCGCGGGAGGCATCGCCGCCGCGCGCGAAAGCGGCGACGACGCGATGCGCGTCGACGCGGAGCTCGTCCCCGCGGGGTTCGGCCTGGATGGGTTCCGCGAGGAGGGCGCCTGCGTCTCGGCGCGCGCGATGCGCGAGGCGGCGGAGAAGGTGCGCGCGCGGGTGGGGAGAACGCCGTTCACGGTGGAGGTGCTCAAGGAGCTGAGCGAGAAGTGAGGGGAGACGATGTCAATGGAAGCGCTCGCGCAACGCGAAACGCCGCGGCGTCGTCGACGCGGTCACTCCACGAACGTCGCGCCGCCTGCGCACCCGCTGGTATGCCCGTGCCCGTATCTACCGAAAAACGCTATGAAGGCGCAGTCAGACAAATCTCAAAAGCCGAACGACGATGCACTTTTTTCCAACGCGATCGCTCGCGCGCCCCACTTCGAGGCTCGCGCTCGCCGGACCGCTCCGTCGCACGGACCGTCTCGATGCCGACGCCCTGCATCGCGCTCGGCGCGCTCGCATCGCCCGCGTTCGCGCGCCCCGCTCGACGCGCGAGCGTCCGGCGCGCGCGCGTCCCCGCGGCCGCCGCTTCGGACGCGGTCGAGCCGGCGACGGACGGGACGCACGAGGCGGCCGCGACCGCCGCTATCGGCAACTGCGTCACGAAGTCGTCCCTGTCCGTGGGCACCAAGTACGAAGGCAAGGTGCGCGACACGTACCTTGTCGACGACAAGATGATCGCCGTGGTCACCGACCGGCAGAGCGCGTTCGACAGGCACCTCGCGCACATCCCGTTCAAGGGCGCGGTGCTGAATCAGACGAGCGCGTGGTGGTTCAAACAGACGGAGGATGTGGTTCCCAACGCGTGGCTGGCGTCCCCCGACCCGAACGTCACCGTCATGCGCCGGTGCGAGGTTTTCCCCATCGAGTTCGTCGTGCGCGGGTACCTCACCGGGAGCACCAGCACGTCGTTGTGGACGCACTACAAGGACGGCGGCCGCGACTACTGCGGGAACGCGCTGAGCGACGGCATGGTAAAAAACCAAAAGCTGCCTCGCAACATAGTGACGCCCACCACCAAGGAGAAGGAACACGACCGGCCGATTTCGCTCGAGGATATCGTGAGTGAAGGCTGGATGAAGCAAGCGGACTTGGACTACTGCGTCGAGAAAACCCTGGCGGTGTTCGAGAAGGCGCAGGCGATGGCGGCGGAGAGGGGGCTCATCTTGGTGGACACCAAGTACGAATTCGGCCGCGACGTCGCGGACGGCGCGATTCGCCTCGTCGACGAGATCAACACCCCCGACTCGTCGCGGTATTGGTTACGAGACTCGTACGCCGAGAGGCACGCGAACGGCACGGAGCCGGAGATGATCGACAAGGAGTTCCTTCGGCTGTGGTTCGCGGACCGCTGCGACCCGTACAACGACGTCGAGTTGCCGGCGGCGCCGGACGCGCTGGTGGTGGAGCTCTCGCAGCGCTACATCAAGCTGTACGAGATGATCACCGGGGAGGCGTTCCGCGTTCCCGACCCCGCGGAGGACGTCGACG
>MDSV01051806.1_pt1 | contig 37052 bp, 39 predicted proteins | sample 810851 | NCBI WGS metagenome assembly MDSV01 (sample SAMN05326640, study PRJNA326480) | marine metagenome | isolation source: seawater | place: Atlantic Ocean: North East | collected 2012 | reverse complement strand
TTGAAAAATTACCAATTGATAAAAAAGTAACTGTAACTGCAATAATCATTCCTAGAATTCCAAAGAAATTTCCTTGTCTAGAAGTCTCTGGTGAAGAAAGCCCTCTTAAAGCTAAAATAAATAGTACTCCTGAAATTAAATAAAAGATGGCTGATAAATTTGCTGATAACATTATTTATCCTTCTTCTTTTTTTTATACATCGCAAGCATTCTTTGAGTCACTAGAAAGCCTCCAAAAATATTAATTGCTGCTAATGTTATTGCTAGGAAACCAAAGATGCTTGAGTTGTTGAATATATTATCAGAGTTTCCAGCTAAACCAGCAATAATTGCCCCAACAATAATCACAGATGAAATAGCATTAGTAACAGACATTAAAGGTGTGTGCAACGATGGGGTTACACTCCAAACCACGTAGTATCCAATAAAAATTGAGAGAATAAAAATGCTTAATCTGAATATAAAAGGATCTATTTCCATAATTTTATTTTATCAAAGTTTTTTCAATTATTTCATCATCTAAATTTAAATTTATCTTTTTATTTTCTTTATCATATAAATTCGAGACAAAGTTAAATACATTTTTGGCATATAAATTTGATGCAGAAGTTGGAAGTTTATTTAAAATATTATTCTCACCCATAATCTTAACACCATTTTTATCTATTACTTCGTCAACTTTAGTATAGGCTGTGTTTCCACCTTGAACGGCTGCTAAATCATAAATTATTGAACCGGACTTCATATTATCTATCATTCCTTCTTTAATAATCACTGGTGCTTTTTTACCTGGAATTAAAGCTGTACAAATTACAATATCAATTTTTTTTAATGTTTCTGATAATAATTCTTCTTGTTTTTTTTTAAAATCATCTGAGGCTTCTTTTGCATATCCTCCTTCGGTCTCTAAATTTTCTGAACCCTCAACTGTTAAAAATTTTCCCCCTAAACTTTCAACCTGTTCTTTTGAGGCCATTCTAACATCTGTGGCAAATACAATAGCTCCCATTCGTTTAGCTGTTGCAATTGCTTGTAATCCTGCAACCCCTGCCCCAACTACCAATATTTTTGCAGCCGGGATTGTGCCTGCTGCAGTCATCATCATTGGAATAGCTTTACCAAAATTGGCAAAAGATTCTATCACCGCTTTATAACCCGCAAGATTTGCTTGTGAAGACAATATATCCATAGACTGAGCTCTAGTTATTCTTGGAAGTAATTCGAGTGAAAAAATATTAATATTCTTTTTGACTAAATCACTTATCTTATCTTTATTGTCATATGGATTTAAGACCCCAATAAAAGTTTGATTTTCTTCTAACAAAGAAATTTTATCATCATCCAATAAACCTAATTGAACAATAATATCTGTGTTAGTTATTATTTCTTTTTCATCTTTTAAAATTGATACTCCTAATTCTTTATATTCCTCATCTCTAATTCCCAGATGACTTCCATAATTTTCAGATAAAGAAACTTTAAGACCAAGTGATGTATATTTTTTTGCAATCTCGGGGGTGATTGCTATTCTTTTTTCAATTTTTTGGTTTTCTAAAATGGAAGCAATTTTCATGCTCTTATATTATAGTAAGAATATTGCCATTAAAACTAAAACACCAATGACTGCGACGGTTCCCCACAACACAAATTTTGTAAAATTATTCCAAGTATTTTTATGGTCTTGATTATCCATAAAAATTATTTCTGTCTTGCTTTAAATTTTGGATTAGTTTTATTAATAACATAAACTCTACCTCTTCTTCTTACGAGTTTAGAGTTAAGGTCTCTTTTTTTTATTGATTTTAGTGAGCTTTTAATTTTCATAATTTTAAAATGCCGGCAATGTCCTACTCTTCCGTGTCTTAAGACAAAGTACCATCAGCGCAGAAGGGCTTGACTTCCGAGTTCGAAATGGGATCGGGTATAACACCTTCGCAATAATCACCGGCAAAGGACTTATACCTATTTAAAAGATATTGTAAACCGTGAATTGTAGTTTATTTTAACGTTTTTTAACAATATTTTTAATATAATTATCAAGCTTTATCTTACCAAAAATTTTGTAAACTTTATTTGATAAGTTTATATTTGTTAAAGCAGAAATATATCTTTCACCTTTTCTTGCTTTAAGGAATTTAATTTTAGAACTAAACATTTTAGCAACCTGCAAAATGGTATAGCTTTTTTTGTTTGAAATAATGTAATGATTACATTTATTTTTTTTCCAGGCAAAATAGCAAGCATTTACAGTATCATCAATATGTGTAAATCTTCTAGATTGATTTCCCGGTTTTACAACTGTAAGAGGCTTATTATTTTGGAATTGTTGTTCAAATATACCTATTACTGTTGCCATATTTCCTTTGCTTATTTGTCTTTGACCATAAACATTATAAAAATAAATTATTTCAAATTTAAATCCAAACCATCTTTTTAAATTATCTAACATTTCAAGATTTTTAGCTTTGGTAAATGCATAAGGAGATAAATTTTTATCTTTACCATCATTACCTATACTTGCAGATGTAGCAGAATAAATTAATTTAACCTTATTAGAAAAACAAAAATTGATAACTGCATTTGTTCCTACAGTATTTGAATCTATGCATTCCTCCATTTTTAAAAAACTTTGATATATTCTAGAAAATTCTCCGAAATGGAAAACAGAATGAATTTTTTTTTCTTTAAGTTTTAAAATTTCTGCAATTTTTTTTGTATTTGAGTTAATATAATTTATTCTTCTATTTTTTAAATGATTTTTTTTTGTTCCTGTAGAATAGTTGTCAATACTTATAATTTTGAATTTAGTTTTTTTAATTAATAATTCAATTAAATTTGATCCAACAAACCCAGCACCACCTGTTACTACTACAATATTTTTCATTTTTTCGAATTTATAAACAATAAATTATTAATTGTAAATTAATCACTAAATGTTTGAAGGCTTTGGTTTTACAAATTTTAACAATAAAAAATAGATAGTTATCATTAATATGAGTAAAAATTTGGTAATATCTAATAAATAGTTAATTAAAATTGGAAAATAAATTAAAGAAAAATAAATTACTAATAAGATATTGTAATTAAATTTTTTTTTCAGATAATGATGAAGATGTTTTTCATCACCATATAATGGATTTTTACCATTATAAATTCGAGTAAAAAATAATCTAAAAAAATCTATTATTGGCAAATATATTGCTAATAAAATATCTTCTACATTTAAATTAAAATAATTATAAAAAACAATTAACAAAACTGATGTAATAAATGATAGTATAAAAACTCCACTATCACCTAAAAAAGTTAAATTCCTAAAATTTAGATATCCATAAACAAGTAGTGAAAAAATCAAAATTAGAGAAAAATCACTCATAAAATTGTTTAAAATAAACAGAAAGGCTATTGAAGAAAAATGTAAAAATGCAGTTAAATTAATTCCATCAAACATATTCATTGCATTAATGTAAGTGATTATACAGATAACAGAAAATATAGGTCCTAAAAAGAATAGATCAATATCATAATCTATAACACTAGTTCTCAAAGTTTTTATATTTAAATTGGGAATATGATGAATTAAAAAATAAATTAGAATTGTAAATAGAAAAAGTTTGTTAAATGGTTTAAGATTAATTTTATCATCAATATATCCAATCAAATATATTAAATTAAAAGTAGTAAGAAAAAGAGTAATTTTAATATTTGAGTTGAATCCTAAAAATTCTAAAAAATACTTATTATTTGTATAAATATCAAAAAAAATAAACAGATCAAAATTTATAAAAAAAATAAATCCACCAAGTAAGGAAACAGGTTTAACATGTTTTTTTCTCTCAAGATTGGGGTAATCATATAAATTAAAAGTATGGCTTATTTTTTTAAAAAAAATAATAAATGAGATATTTACTAATAAAAAAAGTGAAATTTTAATTATAGTTGCCATTAATTCTACTACTTATAATAATTTTTTTTTATCAAATAGATAACTAAAGAAAGGAAATTTTGGCTCTAATTTAAATTGTTTTGTATATATGTTTTTATTTACTGACCATTTTAATGAAGGATTCAGTTGTATCATTATTTGTTTCCTACCTTCATCACTCTGGGCAATACCTGCTTTATGATAACAAATATTTGGGAGAAAAAATAAAATATTATCTATTTTACTTTCCATATTAAAATGATCATCTTTATCAAAATATGAAATTCCATTTTTAATTTTTTCAGTCTGATATAAATCAAGTATCTTTATCCCTCCATTATAATTTATAGAATTATTTAAAGGTATAATAATCTTTAAAGTATTTTTAGAAAAAGGTTTATCCAAATGCCAATGATTTGCATATATTGCTTTATCTAATTCGAAATCAGGAATTTTAAAAGTCGTATAAGAAATTATAAAATCAATTGAATATTCATATCCAGTTTTGCTTGTAATAATATGCTTCAAATTAATTTTATTAAATAATAAATCTATAAATTCAAATATATCAGGTTTGTTTATTATATCTTTTGTCATAAAATCATTCAATTTAAAAACTTTTTCTGGTTTCTGTAAAAATAAATCATCATCAATTTTTATTAATTCAAAACCTTTTTTATAGAGATCGGAAATATCTTTTTGTTTTGATGAATTAAATAAAAATAAATTTTCGATATAAGTAAAAAATTTATTATATAAATCACATATAAATATATAAGCTTGTTTCATGCTTTAACTAAAATTCTTCATTTAATATTTTTAATTAAATTATCATAAATATCTAAATTATTCTTAAGCACTTTTGATAATTCAAATTCTTTTTCGGCTAACTTTCTACCATTTAATCCAAAAAAAATTCTTTTCTTCCTATCTAATATTAGAATTTCCAACTTTTTTTCTAAAGATTTACTATTTTTTGGTCTACAAAGTAATCCTGTAAAATTTGGTATTATTGAATCTTTGCAACCCACCACATTAGTAGTTACAATTGGAATACCAGATGCTGCAGCTTCTTGTAAAGTTCTAGAAAAGCCCTCCCTATAAGATGGCAAACAAACAATTGAGGTTTTTTTATACAATTTATCCATAGATTTGACATAGCCTAAAAACTTTACAATATTATTTTTATTTAAATTTTTTATAGTATTAGCATTTAATTTTGATTGTTTTTCATAATCTAATGCACCAGCAACTATAAATCTCCAATCAGGAAATTTTTTATTTAGAGAAACAGCTGCATTAATGAATTCTTCTATTCCTTTTTCTTTAATGACACGAGCAGGTAATAAAACAGTTTTAGCATTTTTTTTTTTTAAAAAATTTAAATTTACTTAAATCTACACCAGCTCCTTTGATTAATTTAATTTCACTTGATAATAAATTATATTTTTTTTTTAAAAAAAAATAATCATCTTTATTTTCAACAATAATTTTTTTGTTTGTATGTCTCATAATATAATTTTTTAATAAAAATATGTATAAAAACCTAAAAAATTTGAATTTAAGATTAATTTTATTAGAAAATAAAAAACCCATTCCTGAATTAAATATTACAATTGATTTAATATTTAATAATTGAGAAATTAGTCCACCAAAAATTATTCCCTTGGGAGAAGCACAATGTACAATATCTGGCTTATATTTCTTTATAGATTTTCTTAATTGAAAAAAAGCAATTATTTCTTGAGTAAAATTTACGCTTGAAGATTTAGATATATTTTGTTCAATTACAATTTTCTTGTCTTGGATTTTTTTTTTTTGCATAAACCTCCATTTTTTTTGAAGCTGCTTTTCCACAAAATAATTTAATTTGATAATTTTTTTTTGCATTTATCGCTATATCTAAAATATGAGAATAAAAAAAAGCTGAATGATTTATTATATATGCAATTTTTTTTTTCATTTTAATTTAGTGAATTATAAATATCAAAAGTTAAAGAATTCATATTATCTAAGTTAAATTTTTTTTTCAGAAATCTATTTCCATTAATAATAAATTTTTTTTTCATACTATTGCTTTCAAGTTGTTCGAATTTTTGAGCGAGTTTTTTATAATCTCCACGTGTAAATAAAAGACCATTATGATTATTTTTAATTATTTCCGGTATTGCACTAGTGTTAGATGCAATAATTGGTATTTTAGAACTCATAGCTTCTAAAAGAACTAATCCTAAACCTTCATAATCAGAAGGAAGAACAAAAATATTACTTAATAAAAAAATATCTTTAATATTCTCATAATTATCTATCCATATGATATTTTGATTAGTATTTAATTTTACAGCTAAGTTATTTAAATATTTCGTCTCTGGCCCCTTTCCAACTAAAATTAATTTAGTATTTTTTTTTTTTTTTAAATAGAGGGCATGAGCTTTCAAAAGTACATCTAAAGATTTTTGCTTCACATGTCTCGCTATATTGCTAAGAACCAAGTCATTCTTTTTAATTTTATATTTATTTTTAAGAGTTTTGATTTTATTTTTAATGTCAGGGGAAGATTTAAATTCCTTAGAAGAAAATCCATAATAAATAACACTGTACTTTTTTGAATATGGTATTTTGTTTTTAAAATAATTTTTTACTTGTTTTGAGATACAAATTACTCTTGAACATTGGTTTATAATAAATTTATCAATAATTGATCCATTTAATATTCTTTTACGGCCAAATGATGCTTCTAAAAAAAAACTATCTAAGTGTTTTGTAATGACTAGGTAAAACTTATCTTTTAACTTAAATTTAAGAAGTGCACCAAATAATTCCATTGTTGTTAGGTGGGCATGTATTATTTTAGGATTATGTTTAATTATTAATTTTTCTAAACCAAAAAAAACTCTAAAAAAATTAATTTTGTTATCAAAATCCATTTTATAAACCTTAACTCCAATTTTATTTAAATGTTTCTTCCAATAACCATTTCCTTTTAGATATATCACCAGTACAGTATTTTTATTTTCAACTTGTTTTTTAATCAAAGAATAAAGGTGTGTTTCAGTACCACCCTTATCTATACTTGTGATTAAATGAAATATTTTCATTTTAATTTTTTTTTTTTAATATTAGCAAAATAACCAAAAATTATAAAAAATATAATTGGCACTTTATATCTTAGTGATGTCCCATCATTAAAGATAATAAGTGAATAGGTAAAATATGACAAAATTAATGTCAAAAACCATTTATTAAAAATATAAATATTGAAATTTTTTTGAAATTTAATTCTAAAATAAAGATAAACAGTCATTGTGAAAACTTCTATTAATTGAACAAAATAAAAAAAACTAATTTTTCCTTTCAAGAATGGTGGAGTTATAAAGTCAAAAAAAGAATAAATCATAATTGGTATTGAAGAAAAAGCTAAATCTATTTTAAAATACTCATAATTTTTTATTGCAGAAATACTTCTATATGCACCAAATTCCTCCAAAAAAAATCCTCTACGATATTTATTAATAGTCTCCGTCAGAAAATCTGAAAAGAAATAAATCAGTACAACAGAAGATATAGTCAAATATAATAAATTCTTTAAATCAATTTTATTATTTTGAATAATCAAGTTTATAACTAAAAAAAAACCTATTATTAATAATAAATGAATTTTTATCAAAGCTAATAAAAATAAGGTTAATGCAGTTAATAAAAATTTTTTTTCGTAAAAAAAATAAACAAACCAAAGCATCAAAATTATTACTAAGTTGTCCCTTAAAGCCACTGAAGAATAAAGCATTAACGAAGGCATTAACAAAAAAAATATTGAATTATAATTATCTAAGTATTTTTTCTTTATAAAAAAAATCCACGAAAATAAAAAGAGAGCTCTATTATATAGTGAAACTCCAATGTATGTTTCTAAACTTATAATTGGTGAAAACGCGTATAAAATTGAAGGTAAATATATCTTTACGTGTTTAAATTGTGGTTGAGGTCCCTCCAGTATTTTTTGAGGATCACTTCTAAATTGTAGAGAATTTGTAAGATATTTACTTTGATCTGGAAGAGAAGACCATTCAAATAAAAAGCCATTAAATAAAAAAGGACTTAATAAAAATAACAAAGATATAATAAGCTGATAAATATTTATAATTTTTTTGTAATATAAAATAAAAAAAATTGATGATAATAAAAGGTAAGTAGCAAAATTAAAGATTATTGAATAAGGAAAAACTGGCTCAATCCAAGATGATGGCATTAATATTAATATAGTTTCTATTTAAATGAATAATATGTTTTAATTTTAAGAATAATATAATAAGTGTTCAGATTTAAAAACTAAAATTTTATGAAAAAAATAATATTATCAATAATAATTTGCCTATTGTTGTCTATTAGCGGGACATTCATAGTAGATAAAATTTCAAAAGAAAATTGGGTTATGCAACTTGGCTACGACCATGTTGAAAGGAAACTTAGTATAAATTATAATTTACTTGATAGTTATTTAAATTTAGATTTTGCAGAAAAGTTTAATAAGTTCATTTCTCAATTAGATACAGATATAACATTAAAAAATAATAATAATCCTTGCTCTGAGGCTAGAGGGTTAAATGCAAATCCTCAAATAATTACTCGGTATAATGATTTAAAATTTCAAATAACAATAGTAGGAAAAAATAAAGAATTAATTTTAGAATGTGAGAAATTCATAGATTTACAAATGAATAAGTTTGAAAAGACGAACTTAAAAATTGCAGAAAAACTAATGTTTTATAGACAAAAAAAAATTTTAGTGAAATTGATATAAATTTTGAAAACAATAAAAAAGAAGCAAAAGAGTTGTTTAAAAGAAATCTTGTAGATGTTTTGTCTATCAGTAAGAAATACAAGACAAATGCTGGAAATAGTTCAGATGAAGAAAATATTTTAAGAATGGAAAGTTTAGCCAAAACATTGGTTTTGATTGATCTTTTGAAAGAGACTGAAAAAAATTATGAACTAATTGATTTTGAAATTATGGATGTAAAAATAATTAACAAACAATTTAGAAAATTCTCAGTTAAAGAAGAAAATAATTATTTAGTATTTTTTAGTATATTCATTATTCTACAATCTATAATAATTATAATACTTTTCAGAGAAAACATTTTTTCTGAAAGTAGTTTAAAAATAAAAATTAAGAGATTAATTGGTGAGATAAATAAACAGCCATAAAATTTATTTATTTTACTTTTTCCACTAATTTATCATACCCTTTAAACATTTTTTTTGAGGTAAATTTATTTAAAAAATATTTTTTCTGATTTTTAGAATATTCTAATTTTTTTTTAGAGGTCAATTGATGAAAAAAAAGAATTTTTTTTAATAAACTTTCTTTATTATTATCAAATATTATTCCTATTTTTTTACTTGGTATTAATAAATTATTTATTCCCTCAACATTAGAACCAAGAACAGGTATTTGATAATTAAATGCATCAAGTATACTTATAGATAAAACTTCACCCTTAGATGCCTGAATGTATAGATCTAACTTTTCATAAAATTTATTTAATTTATTTTCATTTAAGTTACCTAAAAAAATTATTTTTTTATTTAGTAACAAACTTTTTACTTTTTTTTTCAAATATTGAATTTTTTCACCTTCACCAGCAAAATAACAATAAATTTTTTTATTTCTTATTTCTTTTGAGTTAAAAGCATCAATAATTAATTCATGGTATTTTCTATGATTTATTCTTGATGACATTCCAATTATCAAACTATTTTTTGAAAAGGTTTTACTTTTAGAATTGTTAATATTTTTTATGCCATTTGGTATAAGTGAAATTTTTTTTTTCAATATTTTTTTTTTATTTAAAAAAAAATAAAATTTTTCTTTGTTCAAAACTACGATTTTGTCAAAAAAAAATTTGACTATAAAATAAACAATACTAAGTTTTATGCCGATTTTTCCATAGTGAGGAAAATGATCAACATAAATGATTTCTTTTCTAAATATTACCTTATACATAAGTGCAGGAAATATATCAAAATTATGCACTAAAACAGCATTTGGTTTTTCACTTAATAATTTAAAAAATATTTTAGGCCATGTTAAAAAAGATAAAAATTTAATTGATTTATTAAAAAAGTATTCACACTTAATTTTTTTTAAAATATCTTTATTTTTTTTTGAAATATTTGGTCCTGAAAAAATGAGAAAATCTTTCCATCTGTTGTCTATTTTATTAGACTCCACAATATTAAAAACAACAGAACTTGTTCCACCAATACCAGGATATAAAAGGTGTACAATTTTTTTCATAATTATTTTCTATTAGTCTAATAACTATTTAGTTTTTTTTGCATATATGTAGTATTTAAAAATTTTATCACTACTTTTATTATCTATTATTTCAAAATTATTTTTGATTAAAATTTTTTTTACAATATTAAAAGTTTTAAATTCTTTTCCTTTAATAAAGTCATGACATGATATTCCTATATTTTTGCAAATTTTTAAAAATTTTTTGTTTCCTTTTTGTAAAAATTTTTCTGCTCCTTCAATATTAAACTTTGCAAAATCTATTTTTTTAATTTTATTTTTTTTAATAATATGATCAAGTGTAACAGTTTTAATTTTTACAAATTTAGAACTATCCTCATTGTCATTAATTGAGTTTTGCATCCAATTCTCTACTAAATTAAATTTAATTGATTTATTGTTTTCACTAAAAAAAGCTTTATCGTACAACTCTACGTTATTGAGTTTGTTTAAAAAAATCATTTTTTTTATAACCTTGAACAAACGTGGATCAGGCTCAAAGGTAATTACTTTTCCTTTATTTCCTACTTTTTTTGAAAAATACAATGTTTCTTGTCCCAATCCAGCTCCTAGATCAAAAATTATATCCTTTTTTTTGGGCAAATAATGTTTTGTGAATGATTTATAGTTTTTTATAAATATTTCTAAATTTTTAATAGGATGAAAATTTATAAATGTTCCCTTATTCGTATAATGCAACCAGTATTTTTTTTTTTTTATTTTGCTTTTATATAAAATTAAATAACTAAAAGCCAAACATTGGTTGATTAATTCACTTTTTAAGAGCCAAGATTTAATCATAAACTAACTATTTCATACTTTTGGATAAATATAGATAAAAAGGAACAGGTAAAAAAATCATTATTGACAGCCAATTATTAAAAATATTCCCTGAAGGAATTATCGGCCACAATGCAGCTATATAAAACCCGATTAAACATAATTTTATTTTATAGTTTCTTTTTTTTTTTCTAAAGGTTTTAATAACTTCTTTGATTACAACCATATATAAAAATATCAACAAAGAAAATCCTACTATTCCGGTTTCTGCTAATAATTGAAGATAATAGTTGTGTGGATGCGAATCACAACTAAATCTATTAATTTTAAAATCTTTACAAATATTTCTGTAACTTCTAGGTCCCGAACCAAATATTTTATTTTCATTGAATATTCTTAAACTTGTGACCATTAAATTATGATGTAAACCTGAAAAAAAAATAATTTTAGGTTCCTTATCATAATCCTGCAATAAATCTTGAGTTACTTTATAACTTTTGCTAAAATCATTGAAAGGTTCAAACACATATCTATGCTGATAATCTTTTGAAAAAATTAATATTGTTGAAAGAAAAATAATAAAATAAATGAATACAGCTCTTAAATTTTTAATAATTTTATCTTCATTAAAAAATATAAAATAAATTATTAATAAAAAAATCGATAAAATCATACTTGTTCTTTCACCACTTAAAAATATGATCAGAAAAGATAGGAAAATTAAAAAATAACTCATATAATTAGTAAAAATTTTTTTATCCAATAATATTGTTAAAAAAACAAAAGGTAGCAATCTAAAAATAAAACTTCCTAAAATTAATTCGTCTCCAAAAAAACTAGATCCTCTATTTATTTCAATAATTTTCATACCTAAAATGTTATATTTAAAGATTGATTGAATTATTACATCTATTCCTAAAATAATTATTATGATAGATACGACTTTTAGAAAATCAAAAAATAATCCTTCTTTATTATCTAAATAGTAATAAATTGCTAAAACATAAAATATATATCTAAAATAAAAAATAATCGAAAGGGTATTAATGTTATTTGTTTGAACTAGAAAATTTATTAAAATATATGCATAAAAAATAATAAAAAATTTAAAAAAAAAATTATTAAAATAATAAAAATTTTTTTTTTTAAAAGAATTGATTAAAAAACTGGTCGAAACAATCAATAAACTCAATTCCAATAATAAGATAGATATAACTGCTAAAATTGGTAAAGATAAGATTAATACATAAATTAAATCAGGCTTTTTTTTTATAAAAAATTTGTTCATAAAAACTATTTAATAAAAAAATTTTCAATTTTTTCTTTAATTTGGGTAATTTTAATAGTTTGTAAATGCTCAAAATCCTTTTCTATTTCTCCCTTAGTAAATAGAAAACCTCTTCCATTATGTTCACCATTTTTAAGAGCCACAAAAACAACGTCATTAAAAATCTCTATTTCTTTATTTTCTAGAGTTATTCTATCACTTATGTATATTTTTTTATTATATGAAAGCGTTGCAAATATTGATTTTTCTCTTAATTCTAAAACTCCAAAAAATACTTGATCTTTAAGATAGATTTTTCTTAGTATGTTATGTGCTATATCTCGATCGATATTATTAGAGAAATGTATTAAAAAATCTCTAGACATTCGTGGCTCAATTTTCAAAAAAATTATATTTAATTTTTTTAAAAATTTTTCATGATTTAACAGCCTATAATAATAATGTGGGTTTTTAACTATTTGTTGAGTTAGACCTGTTGCGATAATTATATTATTTTTACTATCTAGATAATCTTGTAAAATATTATCATATACTATTAACGCTTCTTTAAATGGATCTTCAGTACTCCTTAAAATATCTTTTGGATTTTTTATATTTGTTAAATTTTCTAGTGAATTTAGCAAATAATGATGTTGAATATGAGCACCAGCATTAAAAAAAACACAAGAAAAATCTGTTTTATGTTTATTTAATAAACTTAGGTGTATTTCATGAATCAATAAATCTAAAAATAATGCTTTTCTCCATTTTCCAAAAAAGGAGCTGAAAAAAATTTTAATAAAAGAAAAATATTTTTTTAACCTTACAAATTTAAAAAAAATCAGCAATAAATAAAAATAGTTTTTGAAAGGAATAATTCCAGTTGCATTATTATTAACTGTATCTTTTAAAACAGAAGTAATAATTTTACTAAAAAAACTATTATCACTTTTTGTATTTGTCCAAGGATCTGGAATAAAATAGGATGGTTTTTTTAAATTATTGATAGTATTCATGGCTGAAACAGCTCCTACTTTAAGATTTAGGTCTTCTAATTCTTCAAATATTTGCTTTTTTTTTGAATTTATTGCATCTCCTAATCTTAAAATGCCATGTTCTTTAGCTAAATAGCCTGTATGAATAGAATGCCATTGTATCCAGGGTTCAAGTAATTCATATGACTCTTCTGACTCCGTATAGATTAATCTTTTATTTATTTTTTTGATATTATCAATTTTTAAACTATCAAAATATTTTTTTGCATACTCAAAATTTAATTCATTTAGTTCAATTAAAATAAGTTGCATAACATAATTAAATTATTTTTTAACATATTAATCATTTTCAATTTTTTTAATCTTTTTATCTTTGATCTCAATTGTAAAATCTGATTTTTCTAAATTCTTAACTTTATGTGTAATAAAAATGATCATTTTTTTTCCTAAGAAATTATCATGTATCATTTTTAAAATTTCATTCTCTGTTTTAATATCTAATGAATTTGTGGCTTCATCCAAAATTAATAAATCGCTATCAAAATACAGTGCTCTCGCCAAACCTATACGCTGAAGCTCACCTCCAGAGATGTTTAGATTATCAGTATTTATTATTGAATCTAAGCCATATTTCATTTTTTCAATTAATGTATCAAGCTTGGTCTTTTTTATAATTAATTTTATTTTTTCTAAGTCAATATTTTCTACTTTTTCACCAAAAGCTATGTTTTCTTTAATACTTCTCTCAAGAATTGTTATGCCTTGAGGCACATAACTTATTTTTTTATTAAAGGAGTCTATATTATTATAGATATTTACTTTATTATTGTAAATTATATTTCCAACATCAGGCTTCAACAAACCTAAAATCAAATTTAAGAATGTGCTTTTTCCTGCACCACTCTCACCTATGATGCCTACAAATTGATTCTTATTAATACTCATATTCACATTTCCTAGTATTTTTTTATCACCATATGAAAATGAAACATTTTCTAATTTAATATTTTCAATTCTTAATTGATCTATTTTATTTTCAGTATTTTTTTTATTTTCTACTTTTGATGCCTCGTAGATATCATATAATTTATTTATAGTATGCATTAATATATTTCTATAACTATAGGCTGTAACCATTCTGTTCAAAGCTGGCATTAATCTAAAAAAAACTAATCCATAAAGACCTATTGAGGAAAAAAGGTTGGAAGTATTACTTTCATTATAAAAAAAAAGCAAATAAACTACTATTAATGTGATTACTATAGACTCTATTAAAGCTTTAGGAGCATTTACTATTACATCTACCAATAATCTACTGTTCACATAATTTTTATTTAATAATTTAAATTCATTTTCAAAAAAATTTTTTGATGAAAAAATTTTGATCAATTTTATATTTGTAAGTGTTTCTTTTACATTTCTTTGTAAAAAAGTCATTGTATCAAATATTTGCTCACCTATTTTTTTTGATTTTTTTTTAATAATAAAAAAATAAATTAATATAATCACTGAAAAAATAGCTAAAATTATTAACGTTGAATAAAAATCATAGAATAATAAAAGAATTACAAGAAACAATGTAATAAATACCTCGGCAATCCCAACAAAAAAGTGAAACATACCAAACCTAAAATCTTCTAAATCAATATTTATATTCTTTACAAGTTCAACTGAACTATTTTTTAAATGAAAATTATATTTTTGATTTAAAAAATTATAATAAAGTTTATTTGCTAAATTTTCTCGAATATTTTGGTTAAACTTATTACTCACATAAATATAAGATAAGTAAAGGACGTTTTTAATTATAAATATTAGCCATAAAGTTAATAAAAAAATAAATATCAATTTTGAGTTTGAATAATTTTGAAATATTGGGATATAATCTTTTATCTTATCTATATAATCTGGATTTAGAATAATTTGAACCAATGGTATTACCATTCCAATTCCTGAAGTTTCTATTAAGGCTATAAAAATTGTAAAAAAAATAATTAGGTAGAGTTTATTAATTCTCTCAGAGCCAATTAAGGTTTTAATTTTTTTATCTAAAAACATCTGAATAATTGAATATTTGGAGTCTAGTATTAATAATAAAAAACAATAATTAATACTACTAATTACCTATTTTTTTATTTAATTTTCTTAATTGTGTCAATCAAACCTAAAATTTCTAAAGAATTCTTTATTGTGCATTTGGTTTGATCGACTTGGTTATTTTTTAGATATTTATACCACATATTTTTATAACTATTATCTAAATCTCTATTAAATTTATATGTATATAATATTTTTCTTTTAATTATCTGCACCGTACCTTTAATTAAATCTAGTCTAATAGTAGCATTTTCATAGATTGCCTCACAGAATCTTTTTTCATCACACCTTACCATATCAACTGACAAATTTATGAGAGATTTGTTGTATAATTTAAAAATAGCAAAGTAACTTTCCTCAACACCAATATTAAATTTTTTAACATTATTAACTTTAGAAAAGACATGTTTTATTGGTCCAAAAATCCAATTTAAATAATCTAGCTCATGACTTAATTCAAGAATTACACCTCCACCTTTGTTTTTATTTGATGCAGCTAATTTTAGATTTTTATTTCTCCACTGATCTAAAGATCTTCCAACCTGACAATTAATATATAAAAGTTTCCCATATTTATTTTTATCAATTTTTTCCTTAAATTTTTTTAAAGCATTAGAATATCTTAAGTTATAACCAATAAATATTTTTGGTATAATCAATCCTCTAGGTAATTGATTAATAAAGTTTTTAATAGAAATCAAATTATTTGAAAAAGGTTTTTCTAAAAATATAGATCGAGATCTATGGATATATTTTTTTAGATAGCTTATATGTGTATTCGAAGGAGTACATATTAAAACGAAAAAAAAATTATTCTGAACTAAATTTTTTTTATAAATAGTAAACTTATTTTTTTTTAAAGTCCAAATTCTATTATACTTATCTTGAAAATAAAAAAAAAATTTACTATTTTTTTTTTTTAAAACTGAATAATGTCTTAATGCAATTTTACTTTTTCCTATTATTAAAATTGTATTATTCATTATAATTAAAAACTATTTTTTATTTCTTGTATTTTTATTTTACTTTTTTTTGGCATTAAAAAAGTGTTCTGTAATTTTTTTCTTACTATTTTGAATTCATTAGCTACAAAATTAAATAAATTTGCTGTGGAAACTGCATCACAATTTTTTAGTTTAAATCCTTTCGCTATATGAGAATAATTTCCAACTCCACCCATAAGAATTATTGGCATAGTTTTAGTTTTTAATACTCTTAAAATTTTAGAGTCAAGTCCATTACCTGTTCCATCTTGATCTATTGATTGCAACAATATTTCACCAGCACCAGACGAGATGACATTTTTTAAATGTTTTTCAATATCAACATTTGAAAAATTACGATTTTTTGGAACAAAAAGTTTAAATATTTTATCAAAACTATAATCTATTGATGCAACTAAAAATTGTTTGCCATACTTTTTTGATATTTCATAACAAATATGTGGATGATTATAAAATAATGAGTTTATAAGAATCTTATCTGCACCGTTATTTAAAACTTCCTCAACATCCTTTAAATTTTCAATACCACCTCCAACCACAAGTGGAATAAATGTTTTTTTAGATATTTCATTTATTGTTTTATTAAATTCAAATTTATTTTTTTTTTTTGAGATATCTATTATTATTAATTCATCAATATAATTAGTTACCTCTTCTAAATTATAATTTTTAAACACCCATGATAATTTTCCAACATTTTGATTTCTGAAATTTCTACTTAATATAAAGTAACCATCTTTATACAATAATGTGAATAAGAGTCGTTTCATTTACATTTTAACAAAGTTTTTTAATACCAATAAACCACTAGCGTGAGAAAGTTCAGGATGAAACTGAACTCCTACTATATTATTTTTCTGAATAGATCCAAAAAAATCAAATGTATGCTTAATAACACACATATTTTCAAAACTATGTTTTTTATTAAATTTTAATCCATAAGAGTTAGTAAAATAAAAGCTTAAATCTTTATCAATATCTTTAAATATTCCATTATTATTATATTTTTTAGCTTCTGAAAAACCAACATTTGGAACTTTATACTTATCTGAAGAATAAAGTTTTACTATAGATCCATCAAAAAAACCTAAGCCATTTTTTTTTCCTTCTTGACTTTTTTTAAAAAAAATTTGCATACCAATGCAGATCCCCAATAATGGTTTTTTTTGATTAAGTGCAAATTTTTCAAGGCTTTTTATATAATTTTTCTTTTCCAAAAATGTCATTGCAAAATCAAAAGATCCTACTCCAGGTATAATTATTTTTTTTGCCTTTTCTATATCTGATTTTGATCTTATTTTTTTAAATTTGACTCCAATATATGTTAAGCAATTTTCCAGAGATTTAACATTCCCAACTTCTAGATCTAGAATAGAAATCATTTATTTAATTTCAAATTTAGGGTACCATCTATTATTTCTTTTATAAAATAAATTTTTATTAGCCCACTTATCTATAATTTTATCAAACTCACTTTTAGTTAATTTATAATAATTTAAATAATCTTTTAAAAATAATGATGGATATTGATTGTCATATAATTTTACTAATTCTATGCCCTGCGATCTTTTCATTGCACCTCTCCTAATTTCTATTGAAGCATCCTGATTAGCTCTTCCAAAACCATATTTTAAATACATTAAATATGTATGAAGAGCATACAGCTTCTGGTCATTTTGAGCAAAATTAGAAAATGTACCAATATTTGTATTTTTATTTTCTTGAAGTCCATATTTTTTTTTTGCTATTAAATAATTTGTGTATGGATTCCAGTTTTCAAAACAAGAATAGTGAGTAAGCTTTATATCATTTATTTTTTTGGGATATGTAAAAAAATAAAGATCACTTTTTTTTAAATTACTTTTTTTTAAAATTTTATTTAAATTATTTGCGAGATAATATTTTTTTTGAAAATTTACATCATTAAATATTTTATTTTCTTTTTCTGTTACTCCTCCATACTCTAATTCTCCATCTTCACCATAAAATATAAGTTTGATGTTAAAATTTTGAGCAATCCTAAAAACTGCAGTATGTATTGCTGTAAGCCAACCAAAATATGGAAAACCAACATGTTTAAAACCTAAAAAATTTAATTTTCTCATTACATTGTAAGGCGGATTCACTTCAATTAAGGGTGCTCCAGAAGCAATAAAATTTTCAAGATTTATTTTTCCTAGTTTCTGAGGAAGTGCTGGATTAATTGTAACAGCAAGTGGGTTTAATTTAAGTTTGTTCTTAACCCTATCATAAACAAAAGATCCATCCTTCCCACCACTGACTGGAACTATGCAATCATAATTATCTTTTTTTTTATTTTTCTTAATAAATGAATTTAATTTCTTTAAATTTTTATCCCAATTAAACTTTTTTTTTTTCATAGTCCAAACACATGCATTGCAAAAATTTCTATCATCAAAAGATATTCTAGGTCTTGATGACATAGCTAAACAATTTGCGCACCATTTAATACTTTTCATTTATTATCTATAATTATGACTTAATAGTTTTCATTTATGCTTAATCTACTTTCATAAACAGTTTGGTAATTTTATTATAAATATTCTAATATTGTAAAATAAGATGTAAATTAAACTTTAATAAATATTTTACAACCTTTTTATAAATTTCCTGATAAGGTATAATTATTATTTCAAATCAGTTTATTAATTAAAATGAAAAATTTAGTTGCCCTAATCTGTGCTCGTGGAGGTTCAAAAGGTATAAAAAATAAAAATTTAATTAAAATAAATAATAAGAGTTTAATTAGGATTTCAATAGAACATGCAAAAAAAATAAAGTCTATTAAAAGAATATTTGTTTCTACGGACTCTAAAATTATAGCTAAAGAAGCTATTAAATATGGAGCAGAAGTACCATTCCTCAGACCAAAAAAATTAGCTAAAGACAAAACACCAGAAATTTATGTTTGGAGACATGCTATAAAATATTTTAATTCTAAGTTAAACTTAAATCCAGAATACATTATTTCTTTGCCTACAACATCTCCACTAAGAAAAATAAATGACGTAAAAAAATGTATCTCCAAAACTACTAAAGAAAATCTAGATATTCTCTTTACTGCAAAAGAGTCATCAAGGAATCCTTACTTCAATATTATAGAAAAAAAAAAAAATAAACTTTCAACTGCATCTATAACAAAAGGAAAAAAATATTTCAGAAGACAAGATGCACCAAAGTGTTATGATTTGTGTACTATTTGCTATATTTTTAAAACAGAATATGTGATGAAAACTAAAAATTTGTACTCAGGTAAAGCAGATTTTTTTAAAGTATCTAAAGAGACATCCATAGATATAGATGATAAATTTGATTATAAGCTTGCTAAAATTTTAAATAAAATAAAATAAAATGAAATGAAAAAAACAGTTGCAATATCAGGTGGTCTTGGAAAGATTGGGCTTAGCATAGCTCTAAATTTATCAAAAAAAAAATTTAATGTAATTATTGGAGACATTAATGATAAAAAATATCAGAAAATAAAAAGAAAATTAGACTTAGCTAATATTAAATTTTTTAGAGGAAATTTATGTTTAGAAAAAGATATAAATAAATTTATCAGTTTTGGTGCAAAACATTTTAAAAAAATTGATTATACAATTCATTGTTGTTATCCAAAACCAAAAAGATGGAATGCAAAAATTGACAAATTAGATCAAGACGATTTAAACAAAAATATTTCTAACCATCTAGGAGGATCAATTATTTATAGCTTAAAATTTATAAAACATTTTTTAAAAAATGGAGGTGGAAAAATAATTCATTTTTCATCTATCCAAGGAATATCGGCTCCAAAGTTTGATCATTATGTTAACCTAAATATGAATAGCCCTATAGCTTATTCTGCAATAAAATCAGGTATAATTTCAATTACTAGATATTTAGCAAAATATTATGGTTCAAAAAATATCGACGTAAACTGTATTAGCCCTGGTGGCATAATGGATAAACAAGACAAGGTTTTTATAAATAGATATAAAAAATCTTGTTTAACAAAGGGACTTCTAGATTTTAAAGATATTCAGCCTCTGGTTATTTTTCTTTTATCTGATGGATCAAAATTTATGAATGGTCAAAACTTCATTATAGATGATGGATGGAGTTTGTAAATTTAACATAATATTTTTTAGTCAATGAAATTATTTATAATATTAAATTAATGTTTCCAGATAATAATTGGTACGGCCATAGATATATTTTATTAAAATATTTAAGAAAAAAAGATAAAGAAATTTTTGCATCTTTACAGCATGGTTGGATTTCTCAATATTCAAAAAAACAAAACTGTAAAAAGAAAATTTATCCTATACTTTGCTGGTCTGAAAAAAATAAGGAGTCCTATGATGCTAAAAATAATATAAATGTAAATTCTATAGGATCTCCATTTTTATACTTATGTAAGATGATGGAAGAAAAAAAATATAAATTAAATAAACCTCATTCAAAAGGAACTTTAGTTTTTCCAACCCATTCATCTCAAGATTTAAAGCATTTTACAGATCATGAGCAGCTTATAAATAACGTCCAAAATGATTTTGAAGGTCCTTACACAGTTTGTTTCTATTATTACGATTTAAATAAGAAAGATATTGACTTATACAAAAAGAAAAATTGGAAAGTTGTTTGTTGCGTTAGGGGAAAGACAGATAAGTTCTCTTTATTTAGACTTTATAGAGAAATTAGTAAAAATGAATATATTATTAGTGGTGAGTTCTCCTCAGCTTTATTCTATGGAATGTATTTAAGAAAAAAAACAAGAATTTCTTTTAACAGTAATAAAAGATATCCAAGTTATGCAAAAGAAGAGTTGAGAATGGTTGAATTATATAAAAAAAACTTTCCTGAACTATTTTCAAGATATCTCTCTCCTGAAAAAGGTAAAATTCTTGGAGATTTAGAATTAGGTTTTGAATGTATGAAAAATAGAGAAAAACTCACTAAACTTTTAGGTTGTAATTCAATTATTAAAAATTGTTTTTCTAAGATTTTGTCAAATATGTACGATTTAAAATATGGCTCTGGACTAAGAAAAGGTATTGACTTATCAAATGACAAACTTTTAAAATATATATCTGTTGCTAGAAGCTCTGATTAAATTATTTTAATTTACCACTTTTTGACACATCAACAATTCTATTTTGATTTTTTTTTTCATAGTCAGTATCTTTTCTGGCCACAAAAGGTCTAAAGTTAGAAGGGTTCCATTCAGGAGTGTACTGTTTCAAATCATCACTAGAATATTTTTTATCAAATATTTTATAATTTTTTCCATTTATTTTTGGTGAATTTACATCCTGAAGTTTTTTTAACATTGCAGGTGAAACAGTATCTATTGTAGCTTTTTCTCTACCACCCTGTCCATCAGATTCTGCAGCCATTGGTAAGGCTCCTGAGCAATTTTTACAATATCTTTCAACTTGATCTTGAAATTCTTCTGGAGTTTTTTTCCACCAATTTTTTTCTAGTTCATATCCTCCAGGTCCATCAAACAAATAATCAAGACTTGCAGCTACTTCACAAAAAAAAGCGCCCTTTGGAGTAATTGATGCTGACCATTGTTCTTGGATCCAACAATTATCTATCAATTTCCACATTAAATTTTTATCATCAACAACTTCATCTATCGATACTAAAAGCGGAGTATGCTTACCTCCAGGAGTTGAATGGTCATTATAAGTAAGTCTATCCTCATCAAAAACTTTAAAGATTAAATCTTTTTTTTTTGTCCAATTAAAACCACTAGTCCAAATTTCTCTTTGTCTTCTTGGAATCATTTCCTCATAAATTTTACAAATTTCATCAAACTTTGGATGTAATGTTGGATCACCGCCCATTAATCCTATTCGACCTGGAAATTCTTGCAAAGACTCTATCGCTTTTCGGACATAATCTAATTTCATAAAATAAGGTTTATTATGATGCCCTACATGTCTTGTACAATTTGTACATTTCAAATAACATGCATTAGTTATGTCTATATGAATTACAGTGTTTTCGTATATTGGTCTCATATCTTTAATTGTTTATTTTATAATCGAATGTTTATCAATATTTAAATTTTCAAAATTAGTACTATTTTCATAAATACATAAAAAATTGTTACAATCTTGAAAATCTACCATCTTTAAATTTTCATCAATAAATTTAGATTTAAAAAGATTAGAAAATTTATGCAATACAGTTTCATACTTATTTTTTTCAAATATTATATTTTTCATATCACAATAGTTTGAAATAAAATTGCAAATATCATTTTCTTTAAATTTTGATCCTCTAAAACATGAACTAAAAAAAATGCAATCTTTGAATGTATTTTGTACTAATAATCCTGCTCGTAAATCAAAATTTGAAGCATTAATATTTTCAAATAAACAATTCTTAAAATTTGTATGATGCAAAGTGCAATTTGTAAAATTACAGTTTATGAATTTAGAATTTATTACGTCAGTTTCACCAAAATCTACTTCTACAAAGTTACAATCAATAAAAGTTTTATCCTTAATTTCAGTAAATTTTACAAATACTTTATTAAAAACCGTATTTTTATAGTTATCATTTTCTAGTAAATTATGACTGTAGTTTTTATTTAATAATAAATGCATAATGCTATTTAAATCTTTTCTAACTGAAATCAATAAAAATAACAAGTTTCCAAATCCAAATTTCCAGCACTTAAATAGAATATATCTAGAATTATACTACTATTTAAAAAATACTAAAAATCTAAAATCAAAATCTAAACTTGTAAATAACGAAGATCACTTTAGATAAATTAACTTACTCCAGAAAATTTTTATATTTAATTAAAAAATTATATCCTATATGTGACTTAAAAAAACTTGCGTGAAGATGTGAACAATTGTGCTTATATATATTTTTTTTAAATAAACTCCAAAATTTTGTTTGTAAATTTTTTTTTTCACTATCTAATTCAAAATTATTTTTTATAAGTTCTAGCATGTCTTTAACCGCATCTTTTATATCTTCTGAATTATTTTCTATTAAATTAATATTTTTTTCTTTAAATGATTTAGAATGATCCAGCATGGCTAATTCAGATTTAAAAATTTCACTTAAAGTAAGATTTTTTTCAGTTTTTTTATTTACAAAATGCTTATATATAGTGAGTTGCTTTTTATTTGATGATCTAGTCCAAGCAACTTGCGCACAACTAACTAATACTATGGGTTTATCAAATACTTGAGCAACAACATCAAGACCAGCACCAGTAGAAATAAAAAATTCACAATGGGATGACAAAAAAATATCCAAAAAATCAGACTTGTTATTTAAACTGGCATAATCTATGAATTTTTCATTATTAATTGAGAAAGGTCTAGATATATTTTTTCCCATTCTGAAAACATAGTATCCTTGATTTGTTAAATATTCCGAAACTAATCTAAAATTTTCTATATCAGTATACCTAAAATCACTATCATCCCCATGTTTGTTAAAAGCTAAATCATATGTTTTGGTGTACAGATTATTTACATATGCTGGGTCTCTGCATAATAAACAAACAAACTTATCTTTTTTATCTAATCCATAATTTTTTAAAAATGAAAAACCTTTTTCAATTTGTTTTTCTGTAAAATATTCAATTTTTTTTTCTCCATCATGCCTATCTCTTAAATCAGCAGACTCAACATAAGGATGAAAAGTAACATTATGTTTTGAGTTACCGATTAACTTAATATTATTTAGTATAACAAAGGGTAATATTAAAAACTCTGGTAATATAATTAAGTATTTTTTGAATGAATTTAGTAAAGTGAGGTTGCTCACTGGTTTTTCTACATAAAATAAATCATATCTAAAATAAGATTTTTTCTTAAAACATAAATATAAATTTACGTCGTTTATGAAATGTCCAATTCTTCTAGAAGGTAACCTTCCAAATCTAATTAGGATAATTTTTGAGATAATTCTAATAATAAAAAATAATGGAATAAACATGACTGCAAAACTGCATACAAAAAACATCAAAAACAATTTTTTTACTTTAAATTTTAATACTCTAATATCTCCCATTATTAACTGAGCAATTTGGCCTTTAAACCAATCAATAATTCTATTAAAAAAAGAAATCATTTGATGATATTTATTTGTTTTTCTATTAAATAAAATAAATATTTTTATAAATGAAGATCAATTATAGACCTGAAATTGATGGATTAAGAGCTATAGCTGTAGGTCTTGTAATAATATACCACGCAGAATTAAATATTTTTGATAATATTTTATTTAAGGGTGGTTTTATTGGAGTAGATATTTTTTTTGTTATTTCTGGCTATTTAATAACATCAATAATTTTAAAAGAATTAAATATAAATAATACTTTTTCTTTCAAACATTTTTATGAAAGACGAATAAGACGTATTGTTCCTGTTATAATATTTATTGCTTTAACTTGTATACCTTTTTCTTTTATTTTTTTAAGTCCTATAGAATTTGTAGACTTTTCAAAATCAGTATTATACTCAATTGGTTTTACATCAAATTTATATTTTTATTTCAGTGATCAAGAATATGCTGCGCTTAGCGGGTTGTACAAACCATTTCTTCATACATGGTCTTTATCTGTTGAAGAACAGTATTATTTATTTTTTCCTTTATTTTTTTTTCTAATATTCAAATATTTTAAAAAATATATTTTAGTAATTTTAATTGTTTTTATTATTTGTAGTTTATTTTTAGCCGAATACGGTAGCAGAAACTTTGAATCATTAAATTTTTATATATTGCCAACAAGAATGTGGGAATTATTACTAGGGTCAGTGCTCGCACTCACAGAAACTAAAAATAAAATACCAAATATTAAATTTATTAACTACACTTTTCCACTTTTAGGAATTTTGTTAATTTTATTTTCAGCTGTATATTTTGATCATGATTTAAGGCACCCATCATTATACACGTTAATACCTGTTATTGGTGTTTGTATGATTATATCTTTTTCAAATAAAAATGAAATATTGAACAAAATTTTATCTAGTAAGATTTTTGTTGGGATGGGACTTATTTCCTACTCTCTTTATCTTTGGCATTATCCAGTCTTTGCTTTTGGAAGAATAACAGAAATAACCTCAGGTGATATAATTAAAAAAATTTTTTTAGGATTAATAATTTTAATTTTATCTATTCTAAGTTATTTTTTTTTAGAAAAACCATTTAGAAATAAAAATAATGATTTCAAAAAAATTTTATATTTATTATTTTTTTTATTTTTAATAGTACTAATTTTTTACTCATCAGTAATATTTAATAAAGGATTTAAAGATAGAATGCCTCTTATTTTGCAAAATGTAACGATGCAAGAGACACACAAATTGATAAAAAATAAAAAAAATGAAGATTGTCTAGGTCAACAAACGGGTTGTGTTTTTAATCCATCTTCAAATAAAAAAATTTATATAATTGGAGACAGTCATGCTGCATCTTTATCAATGGAATTAAAAAAAAAATTTGATGAAAGAAATTATCAATTTACCACTTACCTATTAGGAGATTGTGGTTTTTTTCCAGGATTTAATCTTACAGATCTTTCATCTAACAAAATTGATAAAAATTGTAATGATGCTTATTTTAAAAAATTGCAAAATGAACTTTTAAATAATCAAGATGCTATAATAATTTTTTCATCAAGATTGCCTTTGTATTTAGAAAATAGAGAATTTAATGAGAAAAATGGCAATGGAGGAAAAAAATGGGATAAAGCATATATTTCCAGAAATAATAATAATACTTTAAAAAAATCTTTTAAAGATATAATAAATAAACTTTCTCAGGATAACAAAATTATTTTAGTATACCCAATTCCAGAATTTCATGTTCATGTTCCTAAGAGACTATTTAGTTTATATCTTAAGAGGAAAATTGATCTTAAAAAATTAAATTCAGAACAATTTATAACAATTCCTAATGATGTATATATAGAAAGAACAAATTCAAGTTTTCAATTATTAGATTCTTTTACAAGTAAAAATGTGTTTAGAGTTTATCCTAACCGTATATTTTGTGATAATTTAATTAAAGATAAATGTATTTCTCATGATGAAACTAAAATCTACTATTTTGATAGTAATCATTTATCAATTGATGGTTCAAAAATAGTTACTAATTTAATACTTAGTCAAATAAATAATATAAATAATATAAATAATTAATAAAAATTAATATTATCCTCTCATTATATATTTAAAATCTTTTTTAATAAGATGGTCTTTATATTTAGTTGCCCAATTTTTTACTTCTTCCAAACCCTTGTCCCAATCAATAGACAGGCTCCATCCTAGGTCCTTTTTTGCTTTACTACAATCTAACCAGTATCTCGAATCTTGACCAATTCTATCCTCACTCATTTCAACTACATTCTCAAATTTTACATTCATTTTATCAACTACTCTTTCAACAACTTCCTTGATTGAAGTAGGTTCGTCTGGACCAATGTTATAAATTTCACCATCTTTACCTTTTTTTATTACCAAATATATAGCCTCTGCTAAATCAATTGCGTGCATATAAGATTTTTCTGCTTTTCCGCCTCCGTGTAATGGTATTTTCTCCCCTTTAAGAATAGATACAAAACTCCTAGGTATAACTCTATGCAATAATTGACCTGAACAATAGGCATTAGAAGGTCTAACTATATTCATTTTAAATCCTAAAAACTTATTGACCGATTTTAAATACATATCAAAAGCAACTTTTGACGCAGCATACGGACTGGAGGGAAAAATTTTAGAGTCCTCATCAGATGCCTTTTCCACAGACCCATACATTTCGGACGTACCAATTTGTATAAAATTCTTTAAATATTTTCTATTCATTAAACTCTCAACTAGTTTTGACAAACCAACAGAATTGGTTTCAAAGAATCTCCAAGAATTTTTCCAAGAAACAGCTCCTTCTCCTTGTGCAGCATAATTAATTATATAATCAGGTTCTTCTCTATCAATCAGCTCCAATAACAAATCCTGCTCATAAGTTAAATGATATGTGTGGTATGAAATTTTATCATGATTATTTAAATTTAGAGAGAATGGTTCTTCTCTCAATAAATTTCTTCCTACGCTTACTATTTTTTTTGTGTCTTCTTTTTTTGCTAAATGAAGAGCAGTATGAATAGCAAAAGAGCCTCCACCACCTAAAATCATATATTTATTCATGTAATCTCCTTTTCTATTTTTTTTAATTCAATACCATGTTTTTCTAATAACTCTGAATAACTACCATAAAAATGAATAAAATCATCTTGCAAATGGTAATGATAAAATTTAACGTTAATTTGATTGTCAAAAGCTAAATTTTTTAATTTTTCTCCAAGACCTCCAGCTTTAACATGTTCTTCTATGCAAACAATTTTATTATGATTTTTAAGAAACTCTATTAATCTATCTTCATCAAGAGGTTTGAGTGTGTGACAAGATACTATTGAGTTTTGATAACCTTTTTTTTTAAGAGAAATATCTAATTCACAACAATAATTTAAAATGGTACCATAAGAAATTAAACCATAATCTTTTCCTTTTTGTAGATATCTAATTTTACCTATTTTAAATTTTTCAATAGCATTTTCAGTTAAATTTGGCTCACCAGCCTTTCCTAGCCTCATATAAGTTGGGGATTTACTTTCATTTGCACACCACTTTGTAGCCTCTTTCATTTCAAGTGGATCACATGGTGCTAAGACTTGCATATTTGGTAAAGCAGTTGTGATTGCTATATCTTCATAAGTTTGGTGAGTAACTCCTAGAGTATTATATATTAAACCTGCGCCCATACCTATAATTGTTACTGGTAAATTTTGATAACATAAATCAATTCTCACCATTTCAAACGGTCTAAAAATTGAAAATGTTGCAATCGTGTAACAAAATGGTCTAAATCCCTCCATCGCTAAGCCTGCTGAAATTGCAATCATCGATTGTTCAGCTACACCACAGTTAATAAATTGTTTTGGAAATTTTTCTGAAAATTTTGAAATAGCCCCAACTGGAGAGATATCAGCAGCTAAGACACAGATCTTATCATTTTTCAAGGAAACATCGTAAATTGTATCTGCAAATTTATTTCTCATTTTTAATCCTTATTTATTTCTGAGATTGCAATTTTATACTCCTCTTTGTTAGGAGACCTATAATGCCAAACTGGATTATTTTGCATAAAAGAAATTGGTTTCCCCTTTATAGTATTACAAAAAATAACTTTGGGTTTTCCGTTTTTCTGATCTAACTTCATAATAGCTTGATTAATTTCATTAACATCATGACCGTTTACCTCTTCTGTATCACAATTAAATTCTTTCAATTTTTTAACCATTGGATAAAAAGCTGGATGAGAATATTTTGTGACTCCAAAGGCTTGTGAGCCATTATGATCTATAAAAATATATAAATTATCAAGCTTTAGATTTGCTGCCATCATCAAATACTCCCAGGTAGAACCTTCTTGTAATTCACCATCAGATAATAATGTGATAATCCTATTTTTAATATTACTAATTTTATATGATTGCCCTATACCTACACACATTCCAAGTCCATGACCCAAAGAACCAGTTGAGGCATAAATTCCAGGTGTACCAATATCTGGATGACATCCTAAGATTCCATCAGATGTACAATATTTAGAGAGCTCTTCGTCACTTAGAATTCCAAGACTATTTAAAACTATATATTGTGCTATTGCACCATGACCTTTAGAGAGGATAAATTTAACATCCTTTCTATCCTTAGCTAACTGATAATATATATAATCTATAATCTCTATTGACGAGAATGCTCCTGCAATATGCAGTGCTTTAACTTTTTGTGATATTTGTAATATTTTAATTCTATGTTGTTTACATCTATCTTTTGTCTCAGTATAAATTTTTGAACTCATAATGTTTTCTACACAATAGTCCAATAATAATCACCCTTATAATTTGCTTTTTTAAATAATTTTTTCCAGTTGTTTGGGTAGTCGTGATATTTTGCAGTTAAGACCCAATCTAAAAATATTTTTTTTTCTTTAAGATTTCTATAAGAGTCAACTTGAATAAATGATTTTCCTTTTGATACTCTTGCTATTTCGTTTAAGGCAATCTTACATTCATTTTTTGTTAAATTATGAAGAGTGTTAAGAGAAATAACAAAATCAAAAGACTTATCAGGAAATGGTAAATTTTTTGCATTTCCATGATGGATTCTGCCCACAACATCTTTGTGTGAATTTTTTATTGCATACTCTGAAATATCTAGTCCATAGGCATCAAAACCTAAATCAATTAAATCTTTCATTAAAAAACCCTTTGCACAACCTATATCTAAAATTCTAGAGTCTTTTTTCAATTTATAAATTTTCTTAATTCTTTTTGCCACAGAAATCCATCTTCCATCATATTTGTACCCTCCATAACCAAACTTTCTGTCTCCATCAAAATATTCTTGGCCATATTTTCTTGAAATATTTATTACCTTACTGTTCTTTTTATTTTTTCTATCTAGTACAGATCTATTTATTTTTTTTATTGTGTTTAATAAATTTAGTTTTCCCATAACAATTTTTTTAATATTTTTTTATATAATTATATAAATCATCAAATTTTGATAATTTTAGAAAAGATTTAAGTTTCTTTACATTAAATTTTCTATATCCATTGTGTGGCATCGGTCCAACTCTGGGTAAATAATAGATTTTACAATTTTTATTTTTTTTAACACATGCTTTTGCAATATTATAGAATGAATAAAGTTTCCCAGAAGCAACATTCAAATCACCTAAAAAATTTCTTCGTAAACATAATAAAATAACCTCTACTACAACATCAATGTGGATATGATCTCGCCTCTCTTCACCTCTACCGAATAACTCAATATTCTCATTTTTATCTATTTTTCTTAAAAATTTATTTGGTCCATATCCATTGTGTGGATCCTTTTTACCATAAATCAATGTTGGTCTTATTATACATAATTTTTTCCTAAAATAACTTTGCAAAACATTCTCTCTCAAAAGATGCATGTTACCATGCAAAGATAATGGTGTTTTTTCAGTAGTCTCTTTTATAATCTTTGCATCATCTTTAAAAACTGCGTCAGAACTAATATAAATTAATTGTCTAAATAGTTTTTCTTTTAAAGCCTGATTTACATTTGATAAAATTTTTATATTTCTTAGTAACATTCCAACATCTTTAACTGGAGCAACTGAAGAAATAAAAACAATTTTATCTTCAGGATTAATTATTTTTTTTAAACGGGCTATTGATGATTTTTTTTCTAAATTTAAATTCTTTTTAGAATTTGATATAAACTTAATATCATTTTTTTTCAATTTATCACAAAGACTTTTTGCAATAAATCCACTTTTGCCTAATACAATAATTTTACTTTTATTTTTTTCCAATTTGAAAAACCTTTGTTTTGTACTTTTTAATATATTTATCTTTAACTAAATTAAAGGGATCAATACAAAATTTTAATTTAATTTTATTATTAAAAAACTTTTTTATAACTAAATCAGAATTTATAAAATCTCTAGCAAAAATAACTACTTCAGGATTTTTGGTGGTATTTTCAATCTTCGAAATATCCATGCCTTTGTATTTGGCAATTAAATCATCAAAAATATCAATTTTTAAATTAAAATTCTTAACTGTTTTTAAAAAAAGAATTGATGGTGAATTTTTTAATGAAGAATTATTCTTTTTATAAGAAAGACCAATTAACGAAACATTTCTAACTTTATATTTTTTATATATTTTTAAGAAAATATCACTGATCCAATTTTTACTTTTATTTGAACTTTTAATAATTGATTTAATAAAATCATAGTCAATATTATTCTTCTTCAAAACTTTTTTTAAAGAAGATAAATCTCTTTCCAAATTTCCTCCTGATATACCTAATCCTGCACTAAGATAAGATTTCGAGCCAATCCTTTTGTCTGACCTAAGAGCAATTTCAATATCTTTATAATTTGAGCCAAGTCTTTCTGAAATTCTTGCAAGCATATTTGCTACCGTCACAGACGATGATAAAAAAATATTAATTGCAATTTTTGATATTTCAGCTGAATAAAAATTCATTTTAATTACTGGGCAATTAAATTTAGCTAAATAATTTAAGTAAAAATTATTTAATTTTTTTTTATTGTTTTTACATCCAACAATTATCCTGTCTGGGGAATAAGCTCTTTGAAAAGCTTTTCCAAATATTAGGGTTTCTACTTGATAGTATATTTCCCTATTTTCTATTTTTAAATTATCACAGAAACCAGGCTGCAATTGACTTTGAATAATAAATGGAATTTTTTTATTTAGATTTTTATGCAAAATATTAATGTATCTTTTGATCTCAGAATAATCAGCGGTATTTTTCTCATCAGTTTTAACATCTAATGAAATAAATATAAGATTACAATTATTTAAACTTTTAAGTTTATTGTCTAAATTATAAAAATTTATATAGGTCTTAAATTTCTTTAATAAACTTTTTTCGTTAAAATCTAACTTAAAATTTTTAAATTTTTTCATTAATTTATTATCAAAATCATACATAACTACCTTGTAGTTTTTTTTTGCTGAAGCCAATGAATATGAAAATGATAAATGTGATAATCCAACAAATCCAATTAAATTTTTTTTTAACATTAGTTTTTTATTAAAATTGTTTGATTAACTTTTGAATAAACAAGTCTTTTTGTAAATTATTTTTTATCTTTTTTTTAATCAAATAATTAAAATATTTTAACTCATTATCCCATGTTGGATCAGGTAAGATTAATTTTTTTGATCTTACCACAGGTTTACCTGATGGAAATACTCTTTTTTGATATTTAAATGTTGATGGTCCCCATTTACATAAATTATCAATTTTAATTGAGCCTTTGCTTCCTATTAAATAAAAAATAAAAGTATTTTCCCAAGAACAGTATGTCATTTCAAAGTTTACTAGGATATTGTTGAAGTTAAGAATTATATTAGATTGATCTGAAGTTTTATTTTCCATTGAATTTTTGATACTTTTAATATTCTTAAATTTTTTAATTCCAAATAAAAAAGCAAGTTGGTCAACTAAGTGAGATCCAAGATCATCATTGATATCAAGTTTTTTTTGCCTCCAGCTTTTATTAACTAATTTTGCTGTTCCATTACCATAGTAGATCTTTAAACAGTATATTTTTCCAAGGAGTTTTTTTTTTAAGTATTCTTTTGTCTTAATTAAGTGGGGTTCAAATCTATGGTTATACCCAACATAAAATCTTACTTTTTGAATATTTGATAATTTTTCAATTTTTAATAACACTTCTTTTGATAGATTCAGAGGCTTTTCAACGAAAATATTTTTCTTTTCTCTTAAAAAATGGAAAATATATTTTTTTTTTAACTGATCAGGAACACATAGAAAAACTGTGTCATATTCATAATTTTTTAAATTTGATATATTGCTTTCATCTGCTTTTTTATTTATTGGATCTACAGAACAAACAAAATAATTTTTTTTATTTAGTGATTTTAGCCTTTTATTACCTTGTGTTCCAAGTCCTATAACAACTGCTCTCAAACTATCCTCACTTTTTAATTTAAATTTTTTTCAAAAACTTCAATTTTTTTTAATATTGTTTTTTTATCAAGTGGAATGTTTCCATCACTCTCGCAAGCACAAGCGGCTGCTAGTGAACCCATAATGCTTGATGGAACAATGGATTTTGTTAATAATAAACCATATGTCGAATATGCTAATAAAGCATCTCCAGCACCTACTGGATCTAATAAGTTAGTCGTAAAGCTTGGAAGGGAAAACGTATTTGATTTTTTTGTATTATCTACAACAAATGAACCTCTTGAGCCTAATTTTAAAATTAAATGCTTACATTTTGATTTTTTAAATAACTCTCTAGTTAGATTACTTATGCTGCTATCTTGATCACCAAGGGAAAATCTAGCTTCCTTTTCATTTGGAGTGATTAGGTCAAAATTTTTAAAGTCACAAATATTTCCCCATCTTGAAGCTACTTGACTGTCTGCTATTTTTATTACATTTTTCATTTTGCTTAAAACTGATGAAAGATCATCTATAGAATACTTATTAAAAATTCCATGTCTAAAATCACTAAATACAATTGCATCTGATTTAGTAGACTTTATTTTTTCTTTTAAGTAATTTATTGCATTTAAAGAAATAGGAGTATTATCAACCTTGTCAATTTTTATCATTCTGTAATTATTGGCAATAACTACGTTTTTTTCTGTTGTCACAGTATTTTTATCTCTTAAAAAATTAACTTTAACGCCATAAGAATTCAAATATTTCTCAGCAAACTTTGAATTTTCATCTTCTCCTGTTATTGAAGAAAATACAGTATCCATCCCACATTTTTTTAAATGCAGAGCAACAATACCTGCTCCACCAACATACCTGACTTCATTATTAAAAAGTACACTTGGTGTCGGAGTTTTTGATTGATGGCTAATAATGTTAGTATTTGTAAACTTATCAATAATTAAATCACCTACAATATGAACTTTAAATTTTTTTTTTGAACTTAAAATATCTTTGAGTTTTTTAAAATTAATTTTATGCTCATGAAAAATTGATAATAATTTTTCTGTTTTAATATCAGGTTCCTGATTATTAATTATTTTTGTTGACGAATATACAATATCGCCAGGACTAAAAATAATTTCACCACCGTATTTTTCAACTGTATTTTTTTCTTGTAATGTTTCATCTGGTATTTTCTTTGAGTATTCAAAACCTTTTGCAAAAAAATCAGGCCTGATATGTGAAATATTTTTTAAAGGAGTTTCATTTTTATCAATGATTACGTAATCAACTATTTCTAAAGCTGCTAAATTAAATGCTCTTAATTTTTCAGGAACATGAGGTCTGTATATCCCTTTAGATATCTTGGAGTCTGAAGTTAGACTAACTACCAAAAAATCTGCTTTACTTTTGGCAAAAACTAAATGTCTTATATGGCCGGGGTGAACAACATCAAAGTTTCCATGACACATTATTAGTTTTTTACGACGAGGAAATGAACCTAATTTACTTTTTAATTCAGATGGAGAAACAATCTTATGATTAAACTTTTCTAAAAAATTATTTTTTTTTGTCATTTAATGTATTAAACCAAATTTTAGTTGCTTTTTTAATTTTTTTTTCTGTCCACAACGGAGCATTACTCCAGTAATCAATATTTTTCATCATAGATTTTACGCCCTCTTTAAAAGATACATTTGGTTTCCATTTTAAATAACTTGTTATTTTTTTTGTATTAGCCCATGTAACTCTTGGTTCACCGGGTCTCCAAGGCAATTTAATAGTCTTAGAGTTTAATATTTTAACTAGATCATTTATTTTTTTTGGACTACCCGTTCCTAAATTAAATATTTCATTTTTATAATTACTTATTGCACACCTATAAAATGCATCACAAACATCAGAAACATAAATATAGTCTCTTTTTTGATTTCCATCACCAACAACTGTTAATGGCTTCTTGGACATTTTTTGTTTAAAAAAAACTCCAAATACTGCACCATAATTACTATTACTTCTTACTCTTGGGCCATAAGCATTAAAAATTCTTATTGAATTTACAGGTATTTTGTAAATTTTTGCTAAAGAAAAAGTTACATATTCTCCTAAGTATTTGCTTAAAGCATAAGGGTGTTCTATTGATATTCTTTCTTTTTCACTAATTTTAGTATCATTTAATCCATAACAAGATGATGATGCTGCATAGACAAATTTCTTAATTTTTAATTTTCTCGAAAAGTCTAAAACCTTGGTAGTTCCCATTATATTCTGCTCTAAATATAAACTTGGATTTTCAATTGATGGTACAACTTCCCCTAATCCAGCAAAATGAATAATATAATCAATAGATTTAATTTTGTTTTTTAATTTAATAATATTTAAAATATCTTCTTTGAAAAAACGGAATTTTCTATTCTTTAAATTATGCTTAATGTTTTCTATTCTTCCATTTTTTAAATTATCCAAACCAATAACATTAAATTTCTTTTTAAGAAGGTAGTCAATCATGTGACTTCCAATAAATCCGGCAGCTCCTGTTACTAAGAAAACCTTTTTTTTATTTAGCATCTAAGAGTTTAAGTTTTTTAACATTATAATAATTAATATTATCAAAACTATCTTCATATGAACCATTTTTAAATGCATCGCATATTTCACCAACACCATACTCTATTGTTTTCTGTGGTTTAAAGTTTAGCATTTCACTAATTTTATCTGAATTAATATGATAGGATCTAATGTCATTACTTTCTTGTAATTCTATTTCAATATTATCAATATTTTCAAATTTACTTTCAACAATTTTTTTTACATTTTTTGCGATTTCTAAAATTGATAAATTTTGATAACCAACATTAAATATTTGATTTTTAATTTTACTTTCATCACATTCACTTAATAATTTTACAGCCTCACAATAATCCTCTATGTGAAGATTAGGTCTTAATTGAGAACCACCAAAAACTAAAATTTTTTTATTTTTAATTGCATGATTAGTTAAAATATTTACTGACAAATCAAATCTCATACGATTAGAACAGCCATAGACTGTAGCTGGCCTAAATATTACCCCTGTAAAATTTTCATCTGTATGACTAAGTAATTCAGGTTCACACATTCCCTTGAATTTGTTGTATAACGTTAAAGGAACAAGTTTGTGATCTTCTTTAACATCTTTTTCCTTAGAAACTCCATAAACTGAGCTACTTGAAGCATAAATAAATCTTTTAATCTTTGATTTTTTAGCTGCTATTACCATGGGTTCAAAACAGTCATAATTAATAGTTTTAGACAAATCTTCATTTAACTCAAAACTTGAGTCATTTGATATACAGGCTAAATGTAAAAAAATATCGTAACCTTCACAATATTTTTCAACTTTTTTAGTATCTCTAATATCACCTTCTATTATCTTTAGATTTTGATGTTCACCCAAATGATCTGATCCAAAATACATGGTATCATATACACATACTTCATAATTTTTTTTTAAAAAAAAAGGTACTAGTCTAGAACCCACATATCCTGCACCACCTGTAATAAATATTTTGTTTAATTTTGTCATATTGTTTAAATAATTTAAAAGACATATATATTAAATTTAGTTATTAACAATATTATTATGCAAAATATTAAATGGCCTACATGGCCAAATTATACAAAGAAAGATATTGCTTCGGTAGTTAGAGTTGTTAAGAGTAACCAAATCTTTGCAGCAAAAGAAGTAAAAAAATTTGAAGAACAATTTTCTAAATTTAATAAAAGCAAATATGTAAAAGCTGTAGGCAATGCGACTCAAGGATTACATTTAGCTTTATCAGCTCTCGAAATAGGATATGGTGATGAAGTTATTGTAACAAATTATTCCTGGATTTCTACAGCTTCAAGCATATTAATGCAAAATGCAAAACCTGTTTTTGTGGATATAGAGTTAGATACGTTGGGAGCTGATCCCTTAGAAATTGAAAAATGCATTACAAAAAAAACTAAAGCAATAATTGTAGTTCATATGTTTGGAAATCCATGTAAAATTTCACAGATAAAAAAAATTGCTGAAAAAAATAAACTTTATTTAATAGAAGATGCCTCTCATGCACATGGATCTACACTGAACCAAAAAAAAGTAG